>OLMA01000196.1_pt1 | contig 12940 bp, 6 predicted proteins | sample 1604671 | NCBI WGS metagenome assembly OLMA01 (sample SAMEA104055725, study PRJEB20765) | soil metagenome | biome: Arctic tundra; feature: Polygonal ground; material: soil | place: USA | collected 2011-09 | depth 0-0.5 m | reverse complement strand
TATATTTATTATAAAGCTCTCTGGCAATTACTGTTGCATCTCCCCGGGGTTTATCTATATAGTGATTATTCTTTTGTATCCAGCTATATTCCCATTGTTTCATATCCTGCCAGAATTTTTTCTTATTAACCGCTGTTCCTATTTCCATACAGGATTCGGTTATTTCAAAGTATTTTTCCCATCTGTATAAATAAAAATCACCGATTAATCCGTTCCATTCCTTTGAAGCATAATCATTCAGATGTGAATCAGGAGAGGGTTGCCAAAGAGTAATAATGCTTCTTGCATTCCATTCATAAAAATCCTTTTCTTCTTTTGAATCTCCCCATTTTCTTGCATCACTTATCCATTTTCCCAAAAGAAAATGCTTATTAGTTGCTAATAAGCGATCCATGTCCTCCAGTAAACCAATAAATAAGCTGCTTTTCTCTTTGTATAATACCAGATTATGCGAATCTTCCGCTTTCTTCACTTCATTGAGTAACACGTTTGCTTTTAATGAAAGCATTTCCCTTACGGTATGAACCAGGTCAAACTGGTAATTCTCATTATTTTTAAAAGCATCTGAAGCAGCCAGCATAGCCTTTACGGCTTTGAATAAACCGTCTGTATTATATTCAGCGCCATAAGGGTTTTCCTTACTTAATACAGGAGGTTCTCCTCCCGGCATAGCAGATATAATACCATCGCCCGCAGCAGTATGACTATATACTGAGTTTAACAGGCCTTCCCATGCTTCACTGGCTTTCGCATTGTAAACACCATACCTCCGGGTTGCAAAATCAGCTATCCACTTTGGCAGGCTTTCAATTTTCGGAGACCAAACAAGGCTTCCGATAAATTCCTGAACCACGGGATTATATCCAAACCCCTCCATCATCATCCCAATGCCTTTAAGTTTCCCTTTCACCGGGCTTGTAGTGGCATCGGTAAAATTTTTATAAATCTGTGACAGGTCTCCGCTTAGGTTCACCTGCTGGCCCAGGTTGCATATAATATTCCATATCCAGGGCTTTCCATAAAAGCTCTTCGTTTCTTTCCATACGGGATATTTTTCACCATACAGATCCAGAAGAATTAAACGATCTGAAGGAACCGCATCGAGCAAGGCTCTTGCCTGCGGTTCTTTCCAGAAATCTTTTTGCCAGTAAAGAAACCAGCCCTGCATTACCCATATAGCCTTTGGATCGGCAGAGGTCATGCTCTTAAAAACAGAGGTAGAAACTTTACTGATAAAAGAAGTGTCATTACTTGGAGGATTTACTTCATTAAAGCAATCGGCATCATATAAATGATCTGTACCATACAATTCGGTTTGAATTTCAATAAACCTTTTACCCATCTCATTAAACAAAGGATCCTGTGGATCAAGAATATAGGTGCCCGGCATACCCGCCCAATCAGTTGTCTGAACCAGTTTAATGCCCGGATATTTATCTTTCATGGCCTTTGGAACGTGTCCCGTAAAACCTTGTAATACTGGTTGCATTCCAAAAGAGCGTTCCCTGTCGAGTATTTTTTTCCCTAAAATTTCATGGCTTCTAATCCACTTTTCAGGAAGAGGCCCTGCGAGGCCGTCTATATTGCCCATCCATTCCCAGGGCAGAAAGGCCGGCCCTGCCAGGTAGTTATGGATTTCTGCATCTGTGAATTTATATTCTTTTAATAATTTCTGCCAAACGGCTTCCTGCCCTGTTATAGCAAGCGGCATATTTATTCCATTCATGGCCATCCAGTCTATCAGCTTCTGCCAACGGTTCCAATCCCACCATGGCATCGTATAGCCAAAAGTGCAGTAATTAAGTAAATATCTTTTTTCAAAAGGAGTTACTTTAAGAATTTTTTCTTTTAACTGCGGTAAATGCACCTGCAGCTTTATACCTTCTCCCTGGATCGAGATATTAATATGGCAATAATTTTTTAAATAAAAGCCAAAACCGGAAGCAATAGATAATGGCGTATTCCCTGAGATCTTAATTTTCCCTCCAACGGACTCAATAGTAAAATAATCTTTTTGCTGATCAGCGGCAGCTTTCTCAATAATAAATTCTGAAGAGCGGCCCGGAAACCAGCGGTCAATCAGTGAAACAACAGGCTCTGTTCCTGAAATTGCTTTTGTAACCGGCTGTGCATTTGTAATCTCACAAGAGAAAGCAAAGATAATGGCTGCTAAAACAGGGAAAAACTGTGTGCAAGATTTTATTTTCATCATACATTTTTATATTGAATTCATATTACTCCCTGCAGGGTACCAGGTCATTCTGCCTGTTCTTATTTTCCTGCCGGGATATAGCTATATCGGGAGCTTTACCGGAAATTTATTTCCCGGGGCTAAATGCGTTTAATTCAACAAGGTGCATTGATGAATTAGCGCTATTGAAAAGCATAGTGATTTTAATATAAAGTGCATTTACAGGACTAATGTCATGTATATAGCCTTTAGATGTCGCGATAGTTTTATTATGACTGAAATCAACTACTTTTTGCCACCGGGTTCCATCACCTGAAACTTCGATAATGTATTGATAATAGCGGCTATCATCCCAAAAGGTATATACCTTTAAGCGCCCAATCTTTTCTATTTTTTTCAAATCAATTTCAATCCAGCCATTTACTTTATCACTCCAATACTCTTCATCGGTAATCTCCCCGTCCACAACCAGTTTTGCTAATCTCGAATCTAATATATCAGAAGAAGATTTTACTGGTTTGCCGGTAGTAAGGCTCACTTCCTTTTCCACTTTGATAAATTCCTGCCGGAAAGGCAGGCCAACCGGCTTTTCCTGTGCATCATAAACCTGCCCTGTAACGGAAGCCGAACGATTTATCGTTATAGGTTTCGTGTATAAAGCAGATTTCAACGAAGATGGCGGTTGATCAATCCCGTATTTGATATGATTTCCTACTTTTGAAGAGAAGGCTATCGTAACCGAATCATCAAATTTGGCTTTCTCCCAACTGTTTGGTTTCATATCTTTCCGTTTACGAATGCCTTTTACTACGGCCTCTACCGGATGAAGCTTATAATTGTTATTAATAGAGAATCCGACGGGGTTGCCCCTATGATCATAGGCCTGCACCCTGAATTGAATATTTTCGGAAAAAGTCAATGGTAATTTGTACTGCGGTGAGTTAAACACTGGATAGCTTCCATCTGATGTGTAATGCATCGTAATGCCAGGAAGAACAGATCTCAGCTGAATAGTAATAGCAGAATCAAACCAGAACATTTCATCGAAGTTGCCATCGTAAGATCCCGGATAGGTACGTCCCTTTTCTGATAATACAACCGGGCTTAAGAGGCGACCGAATTTTTCATCTGTTTGATTAAGATCGCGCATAAACAGGGTGACATCACGTTGTTTAGAATTCCACAGGCGCTCACTCATTGCCGCTAACCGCTGCCGCAGGCTTGGAATCTCTTTTTGTTCACTTTGTTCCCATGATGACATGGCGCCTCCCGCGACCTGGCTGGTTGGCGAAATATTTAGTCCTTTATCTCTTCCCGGTATATTTGAAGGCATTTGCCAATTAAAAGCATTCCAGTATTTATAAATATAGGCCGGATCCCATCTTTGGTTATTAACAACATATAATGGCTTAAATGTAGCATTAATAAGCCGGTACCCATCATTTACCAAATCATGCGGAGGGTAATTGGACGTTTCATACTCCATTACCAGGACATCACCAGGAATCTTAACAGCGTTGTCTTTTTGAAAGCCGGACCATACTATTGCCTGCTTACCATATTTTTTCACAATGTCATTTACCCTCACAATGTAATGCTGGTACAACTGCTCGGGCGAATGCAATCCATGCAGGCGCATATATTCCTCCACACCCGGATCTTTTTCCATTCCCTCTGCAAATACCTCGTCACTACCGATGTGGATATAAGGAGACTCATGAAAGATTTCCGACATCTCGGCGATAATGTTATCCAATGCTTTATACACTTCTTCTTTACCCATATTAAGCGTGTAGCTGTTCTTTCTCCAGTCTGTAATGCCAAATAATTCCGGCATTGCCTTAATAAAACTGCTTGAGTGTGAAGGCCCCTCAATCTCCGGAATGATAATTACTCCCCTTTCAGCGGCATATTTATCTAACTCTGTCAATTGATCCCAGGTATAATGGCGGTCTTTTGTAGGCAGCAAAGGATATTTCTTTGAGGGAAACGTGAATGACTGATCATCGGTAAAATGCAGGTGCAGGTATTTTACTTTATACCACCTGCAAAGGGTTATAATCTGCTTTATATTTTCCACATCGTGCCAGCTCCGGGCCAGATCCAATTCCAAACCACGGTAATCAAATAGAGCACTGTCTTTTATTTCAATTACCGGGAACCTGTTCCGGCGGTCAATTAATTGCAAAAGCGTTACGCTTCCTTCGGCAACGGCATCATAATTACTGCCTTCCAGCTCAATTTTATCCGTAACCCTAAGATGATAGGATTCTCCCTTTAATTCCGGATTAAGCTTTAAACTGATGGATAATCTCCCACCTTCCTCCGGGTTATATCTTATCCCGGTCAGTTTAAATACCTCATCTGAAATTACAGGGATTAATTTTTTGAGCTCAGCATTACCCGTATGAATCGTATAGCCTTCTGTTATCGCGGTTGCAGAATTCCCTGTTTGAATGCTGACTGGCTCAGGCACCAGGTGAATATCGCTCCCCGGAGCCTGTGCCCATGAGCATCCTGTAACAACGAGCAGCCCTGCTACCAGCAATCCGTAAGCTGTTTTTTTTATTAAATATACAGATCTGTGGCCCCGGGAAGCCATTGCATACTTCCTGTTTAATAAAGTTCTTATAACAGTAGCCATCAATAAGAAAATTTAACAGGTCCCTGCTGTATGGCAGGCACCATTTTTACATCAGGTGGGTTCTGAGCAAACCAAAGCTTATCTCCCCACATTTGGTTAGTTATTTTAGTACCTGCAATGGCGGCCTGAAAGTTGTCATTATTATAGTTTTGAAAATCTTCCAGTACGTATCTGACCCTTACCGGATAGCCATATTGCTTATTGACTCCTATGGTAAAGTAATCAAGCTCAGGAAAGCCGGTCCTCCTGATCAGTGAAAAAGTATTGGTACTTTGTCCAAACTGGCTTATGTATCGCTGTGTCACAATTTGCTCCAATGCAGTTGACGGATCATAAACTACCAGTGCCCCTCCAAGGTATTGCAGTACTGCGGCGCTTCCGGGATCAATACCCAGGCTTTCCATATTTGCCTTAATGCCGGCTTCATAAGCCTGTTGGGCAGTAACGCCGACATTGATATTTTTTAATGCAGCCTCGGCCTTGATAAACATGAGTTCAGAATAAGTGATGATTGGCCTTTTTTGTGCAGATGAAAACTGTTTGGATATATGACTCAACGAATCGGTTCCTATGCGCAAAAAACCATAAGGATTATTAGGATCAAATGCAGGAGGAGCGCCTATATAGGTAGGCTTATCAGTATACCCTATTGCCGGGTCAAAGTAAACCTTCATTCTGGGATCCTTTCTTTGGCCTAAAATATTAATAAGGCCACTGGCGCCTGCCGGAGGATTGACATTATTGACCAGGTACTGGCTATAAGGATCGCTATATGCCTGGCCCGATTCTTTTACCCAGTTCATGCCAAAATCATCAGAGCTGCTTTGCAGCACGGGATATTTTGCAGGGTCTGAAAAAAGCTGTTCCAGCCCTTGTTTGGCAAAGGCGGGATCAGCAGCCGACATATCTAAAAGGATTCTTGCTTTCAGCGTATTGCCAAATTTTTTCCAGGCAAGGATATTTCCTCCTGCGTAAGCGTCAGAGCCGGCCTGCATACTTACCTTCAAATCCCCTGACAGATCAAAAAGATTATTGGCTGAATCGAGCAGTGCTAAAACGCCGTGATAGATTTCTTCCTGTGTATCAAACTTTGGCTTATTGTAGGCGGGTGTCTCTGCCACCTCTCCCCTATCCGCGTCTGAAAAAGGCAATGATCCCCATAAGTTGGTCATTGTATGGTAGATCCATGCTTTCATCACCAGGGCCGCCGCCCTGTAATTAGGCTGAAGTGTTTGATCCGTATTGGACATTACCCGGTCAAGCAGGGGGATGGTAGAAGTTACCAGTCCCTGGTATATCCAGAAATCATTATAATTGTCCTCCGGATTGGATGGAATAAAATTGGCATCATTAGGGGTAACGGTATAATACTCAACCCATTTTCCCATTCCTGCATTATAGCTTCCCACATTATCCAGTAATACAGAAGCCGCACCAATCTGGGCGCCAAGCAACAGCCCTTCGTTGCTACCCAGAACCTGGCTATTTGGATTTGTATTTATTTTTTCGTAATCCTTTGTGCAGGCACCCATTTGAAAAAGCACAAGGACCGCTAAAACCCATATTATTATTTTGTGTGTCATGATTTCTTTCTTTTAGTTGTAATAATTCTCGGTTTTTCAAAGGATGGCTTACAAACCAATGGTCAGGCTACATCCGTAACTGCGGGTATTAGGAAGGGAGCCTGTTTCAAGCCCCGCACCATTATTGAGAGCGCCCATATTAGCGGTTTCGGTATCAATGCCGGGCAATCCGTTCTTGATCAACCACAGGTTCCTTCCAAATACGGAGAATTCCAGGTTATTAATTCCCCATCGCTTCGTTACTGAGGCCGGGATCTTATACCCGATGGATAACTCTTTCAGTTTTATATTGGAAGCAGAATAAATATAATCGGTTGTAGGAAAGTTCCAGTCTGAAAAAAGCGTTTGAGCGTCCACATAAGTACTGTTAGGCTTTCCTGTTTCCACATCTGTGCCGTTAAATAAATAGCCCCCGTTCCCATTAATATCACCTCTTACGTCTCCACCCCTGGGATTAACGCCTGCACTTGAAGCAAGTGCGCCGGTAAACTGCATATTCTGAATGGTCGTTGAAATAATATGGCCTCCTGATTTGATACTCAAAAGGAAACGTGCCTCAAAGTTTTTATAAGATAGCGTATTGTAAATTCCGCCTGTCCAGTCATAAGGAGTACTCATTCCAAGGTATCCATAATAAGTCCAGGCCGGCTGATTGCCCATAGGCATGCCATTTCTGGTTAACACCTTGCCTGTTCCATAGATGTTAGACTTGGAATAACCAAGATCTGCAAAATCATTAGCCTGGCCGGGCGTATTGGCCAGCGACTCCTGTGTATCTGTATAATACGCAAATCCCTTTATTTCGCCATAAGGTTGTCCGTTGGCAGCATGGATCTCGGGGCCATTCCAGGCGGCAATGTATTTAAAGCTTACCAGGTCTTCCGGAAAGCCACTCACGCTGCCCCTGTTTCTTGAGAAATTGACATCTACATTCCAGGTAAAATCAGGCGTTTTTACCGGAGTAACATTAAGATCCACTTCGATGCCTTTATTGGTAATTATACCTGCATTAATAAAGGCAAATCTGGCACCCCGGTCCCATGGATTTTCAACCTGTACCAGTTGATTGCCTGATGCATTTTTATAATAAGAAACATCTAATTTTATCAGGTCTTTTAAAAAATGGAACTCACCGCCTACTTCAAAGGATTTTGATAATTCAGGATTCAGATGCTGTGCCGGAATGACATTCTGAATACCTAAGACAGGCTGGTTATTGTAAGAACTACTACTGCGGGTAATATACCGGTCAAGGCTGTAAGGCTGCGTTGCATTACCAACCTGTGCCCAGCTTGCTCTCAGCTTGCCATAAGAAAAGAAGTCGCTGCTGATATGCAGCGCATCAGAGAATATAAAGCTCCCCGACACTGAAGGATAGAAAAATGACCAGTTGCTCTTAGGAAGCGTACTCGACCAGTCATTTCTGGCCGAAGCAGTCAGGTATAGAAAACTTTTATAACTCAAATCGAGCGATCCAAATAAACTGCTTACTTTTTCCTCGCTGTATGTATTGGTTACCAGAGGTGGCAGCGCAGAATTGCTCAGGTTATAAACATCACGGACCAGGATTCCTCCATTAGTGCCGGCATTCTTATCCACACTCTTATCATGGCGAAGATTGCCTCCCAGCATAAATCCGAGATTAATATTACGGCTCACATTTTTGTTAATAAGAAGCCGGGATTCAAGATTGGTTTCTTCGTTGTTGGAAAGGCTTTCCTGGTAACTTCCCAGAGAATAAGTTTCTTTAGCCACGATACTTTTAGATTCCAGTGTATTGAAATCATCATAGAAATGTCCCTGGAGTGAGAGCCAACTATTGATCTTATAGGTCAATCCTAAATTGGTACTAAATCTTTTGCGGGTAGATGGATTGGAATTCTCATAAAGGTCCCAATAAGGATTGGGGCCATTCTGGTAAAAACTGCGCTTATTGCCTAAAGAATCCTTATAATTTCTCAGGTCACGTATATCAATATTGGTTGGAATAAAAAGAGCATCCCACATGGCCCCGGAACCATACCCATAAAAGCTGCGGTTCTTGGAGTCTTCGTTGGAGGTAGTAAAAGTAGCCTGTGCAGTAACCTTTTTACCCAGCTTAAAGCTGGAGTTCAGTGTTCCTGTCAATCTCTTCAGGCTGGTGTTGGGCACAATTCCTGTAGCATCCTGATAACCAAGAGAAACCCGTATATTAGATACATCTGTCACGCTTGACAGTGAAAGATAATGCTGAACATTAGCCCCTGTCTGAAAAAAGTTCTTCAGGTTATTCTTGCCGTAGGCCTCCCATGGCTTTACAATAGCCCCACCGGTTTTCGGATCCCACTGGGATATAGCCTGGCCTTCATACTTAGGTCCCCATAAATTGGTATTTTGCTCATTGATGCCATTACCACTTCCATCAAGATAGCTATACTGGCCATCCATGCCCTGCCCGTATTCGGTTTGCACATGGGGAAGAATTTCTGGAGTCTCAAAAGTAGTGTTGTTGGAGTAGGTTAAACCGATGCCTTTTTTGGTGCCCTTTTTTGTTGTAATCATAACGACCCCGTTAGCGCCACGGGCTCCATATAATGCTGAGGCGCTGGCCCCTTTTAGTACAGTGATGGATTCAATATCATTCGAATTGATATCTGAAAGCGGGTTGCCATAATCACTGCTTCCATCAGAAGATGTAAAAAGACTTTCAGACAAAGAGCGGTTACTCAGCAAAGGCATCCCATCCAAAACATACAAAGGCTGATTATCTGCTGATAAAGAAGTTACACCTCTTATTATAACTCTTGGAGTGCCATCAAGTCCATTGGCTGATGTGCTGACTACAAGTCCGGGTACCTTTCCGTCAAGATTTAAGATCATGCTTGACTCTCCGGTAGAATTGAGCTCCTTCGCTGACACAGTACTTACGGCATATCCAAGAGATTTCTTTTCCCTGGTTATGCCAAGGGCTGTTACCACTACTTCATTCAGTCCCGAGGCTGATACCTGGAGCTGGATATTGAAATTGCTTTTATTGCCGACCGATATTTCCTGGGTCTGGTATCCGACAAAAGAAACGGTCAATATAGCATTATCCTGAACTATCAATGAAAACCTGCCTGCACCATCAGTTGAAGTGCCCGCCGACGTTCCTTTTACCTGTACCGATACGCCCGAAAGAGGATTGCCCTTATCATCAGTGATAATTCCTTCTATTTTATGCTGATCTGACTGAATGTCTTTGGGAGAAATAATTACCAGATTATCTCCAAGGATACGATACCCAAGACTGTTATCCAGTAATTTGTCGAGGATGTCCGAAAGTGTTACATTCTTGACCGATATGCTTACCTTATCCAGGTGTTTCAGGTAGCCATAATTATAAAAAAAACGGTAGTCGCTTTCTTTCTGTATCTTGTTGAGAACTTTGTCCACACTTACATTGCTCATGTTGAGTGTAAAACGTTCTTGTGAATATACCTTTGCAGAAACCTGGAAGCTGAAAATAAAAGTTAAGATAAAGATAAGTTTCATATAGCGCACCAGTTTAGATAATAACTTATCGCCATTAAAAAGATCTGACAACAGTATTTTTTTCATACTTTTGTTTTGTAAGATTAGAAAATAGGAGCCGATGGGTATGCTTTAGCCTCGCTCCAAATGCTTTTGAAGGGGAAGAGTGACAGCTCTTCCTCTTTTTTTTTAAAATCATTTAACCATTCCGGATATAATACATACGTACATTTTTTTAAATTATTAAATCGTTGTTTATTTATAATAATTAACCCAAACAGTAATACCAGGTGGCTAGTGGCTCAAATAAGCCGTATCACCCTCTACCTTATAATGAAATACAGTTGTCATTTGTAACAGGCTTAAAGCTTTTTGAATATTCTCATTTTCAAAAACACCACTCAGCCTTTCCTTACCCAATAAGCTGTCTTTAAAAATGATATGAATATCATACCTTCTTTCCATTCTCTTTGCTAATTCATTAAACGCCTCGTTCTGAAAAGCGAGCTTATCCTGGAGCCATGCTACTTCGGGAACAGCAGCAATAGAGGGTATCTGCGCCACTTCCTTTACCTCGAAGCTAAGCTCTTTGCGGTTTTCACCATTACTATCGGATAACCTGTATTTTTCATTGGTAACAGTCAATTTTTCATTGGGTGCAAGAATAATGTTCTGATCGGGTTTCCCATCAATCTTTACCAATATCTTTCCACTGATCAAAGTAGCCTCAATCTTATTTTCATCTTGGTAAGCCTGTACATTAAATTTAGTTCCTAGCGCCCGAACGGTTATGTTACCTGCATGAACAATAAAAGGATGGTCTGCATCATGTTTTACACTGAAATAAGCCTCCCCATCCAAATATACATCCCTGTTCTTTTGAATAAAATTATTGTCATACCGGATATGGCTGCCCGCATTGAGCCACACTACCGAGCTGTCGGGAAGCATCTTTTTCACAGGCATTCCATAAGGCACCCTTATCTGGCTTATCCGGGAAGCCAATGGCTGTGCATTCTTTTTTCCCAGATGTTTCAGAATAAAAAAAGCGCCGCCTCCAAGAAGTATGATCCCTACCCATAATGCAGCCCGGCTCATCCACATGGGGTAAGACATCCTTACAAGTACCACATCTTCATCCCCAGCCACTTTACCCATTGTCTGCATATCATCCAGCTCCTGCTGAAGCATAAGCCAGCTTTCCTTTATCAGGTGCTCTTCTCCCAAAGTCGGTTCTTTATGAGATTTTTCACCTTCAATAGACTGCAAAACTTCGATCAGAAAATGATGATCAGGATATTGCTGCAAAAGCTCCTGTAATTCAGTAATCTCTTTATATGAGGCAACCTTTCCCATCTTTTTTGCCAATAGCTGCAATATTCTTTCTGAAACCATATATTCAATCTTATTTGTTTTGTTGAAGGTACCTGCTCCTTTATTTCATACAACCCAAATAGCTGATGTTTAAAGAGGAAACGTTTTTTTTCAAAACTCCTTAAAGGAAAAGAAATTTTTTTTAAAATATGTAGTTTATTACATTTCACCCTTTCGGGAAGATACTTTTAAGTCAGTATTTACCGCTAAAGTCGGCTTAAGAATATGCGCAAGCTTTTTTAATGCAAGATAAAGTTGCGTGTCCACTGTTTTTACTGAAATTTCCAAAACAGTAGCCACTTCCTTATAGCTTAATCCATCTTCCTTAATCAACTTAAAGACAATCTTACACCTGGGTGGCAATTGCTCTATTGCTTCCCATATATGAGATTGCAGTTCACGTGTGATCAGAAGTAATTCAGGATTTGGAGCAAGATGTATGTGGTTTACTGTGAGATCATCCATTGATACCGGGGGTAGCTGTTTATTTTTTCTCAGCCAATTCAGTGAAGCATTTTTTACAGCTACGTATAAATAAACGTTTATGTTTTTTATGGTATCAAGGGTTTTCCTTTTCTGCCAGAAATTTAGAAATACGTCATTAACTATTTCTTCTGAGCTTTCTTTCGAATGCACATAAGTATATGCAAATTGGTAGAGTCTGAAAAATAATAATTGGTAAAATTGTTTAAACGCCTGCTGATCATCCTGAAATTGTATTTTTTGTAGAAGCAGTTCCATTAGAAAAAAAATTCGTCCGGCAAGATAGGAATAAATCGTTTCATACAAATAATTTAATAAATTCGGGCATCCCAAATTGTCGGACCTTTCCCGTTTGTTTCAAATTGTCATTTCTAAAGTTTGTTTTAACTAAATCTATGACGTTGCTCCACTTTTCGTTCATGTAAGATACCCTAAGATTGAGCATGTTTTGTGCACCGGTACTGCTCCACCTTTGACCAGATTGCTTCATTCTTTTTTGTACAACATTTCTGTGTGCTGATTCTATAGCTCCCGACCCTATTACTCCACATCCTATCTGTTGGCATTTTTTATAATCCATTCGATGGCTATTTATTTGATAGTAGGAAATTAAACTTTGGGCTGCTTTATTTTCCGAAACCAATCTTTTATATTTTTTATTACCTGTTTTGCATTGTTGCTGAGCAGCAGTTCCTTTTGCCTTTGCGTCCATTATCTTCCTGCTCCCTTTTCACTAGGTGTTCTTTTATACTGCCATACGACTCTATCAAAATATCCATTTTATTGGTAAACGATTGACTATTGCCCAAATAAGCTAAATACTGCGAATGCCTTATCCAGCTTCGGTCAATGCAGTCGGAAACTCTTAAAAATCCTACCCACTTTTATTTCTTTCTAATCATTATTGCGCGTAAATATCGTAGAGCCGTCAACTTCGGCATATAGCACGCCTACTTCTATGTAAATAAGCCAAACCTGCTTTCATCCTGAAAATATAGATTTAATTTCTATTCTGAAAATACATCAGGAAATAGTTCTTTTAATTTATTCAAATTATCTTCCTGTATGTTTAAGGATTCCCCGTTCATTTATTTGATCCAGCTTTTTCTTTAAACGGATTTTCCTTTCTAAAATGATTATGCTTTGCTATCTAATTATTTGATAATAAATAGC
>OLMA01000208.1_pt1 | contig 13224 bp, 7 predicted proteins | sample 1604671 | NCBI WGS metagenome assembly OLMA01 (sample SAMEA104055725, study PRJEB20765) | soil metagenome | biome: Arctic tundra; feature: Polygonal ground; material: soil | place: USA | collected 2011-09 | depth 0-0.5 m | reverse complement strand
AGGTTTGCAATCTCCAAAATGTCCATCGTTTTCTATTTTCTGAATTCTAAATAGAATTTTTGCCTTGCCTTTCAAGTCTTTTAGTTTCCTCAACCACTTATCAAATTCAATTGTTTTCTCAATAAAAAACATAAATACTGTATCTACTTGGATACAAATCTACATTATTTATTTTGAATTATTAAACGCCAGGGATCTAATTGAACTATAGCTTTTCTTATGTTAAGTAGATCATACGTATGGTTAAAAATAAAATATATAAATATTTGAAAATAAACTTATAATTTTCTTTTTACAGTTTTATTTGTGAATGGTAAAAATGATGTTACAGGTCAGTTATTTGAGGATGCAATCCCCAATTTCTACGACAAGGCGCATCCTATTTTAGCGGAAAGGTTTTTCAAGAAAACTACCGTTCTTTAAAAAGGAATTCTGTCCATTTGTAACGAGAACGACTACTTATCTTCGACATATTGAATTCTCCGGGATTTTGACCGCTTAATAAAATCTTAACGTGGTAACTTTTCCGTTTCGGGAGGTGACTAAAGCTTGAATTCCACCAATTTAAAATTGCTGCTAAAAACATAATGATCCGGAAATGATCCCTGTAATTGTTATTTCCAAATTAGAGTGCAATATTTTTTATCGGCCTCAAACAGCCTGGCTAACGTGATTAATTTTTAAGCTCCCACGCTAAGGCACTGGCTCCTAAAATAGCAGCATCGGCTTCTTTTAATGCCGAAAAAAGAAGTTTAACTTTTCCTTTCCAAATTGGCGATACGTTTTTTTCCATGCTCTCATTAATCGGATTCATGATTAGATCACCCGCTTTAGCTAACCCACCAAAAATAATAATAGCTTCAGGTGCACTGAATGCAATGAAATCAGCAAATGCTTCTCCCAACAAGCGACCTGTATATTCAAAAATTTCTTTGGCAATAGTATCCCCTGTTATTGCAGCTTCGAAAACATCTTTTGATGTAATGCTTTCAACAGGAATATTACGCAAAATGCTATCATCCTTTCTCATCTCAAGTACTTCACGTGCATTGCGTGCCACACCCGTTGCAGATGTGTAGGTTTCCAAACAGCCTGTTTTTCCGCAGCCACATTGGCGCCCATTGTTACGTACAATGGTTGTGTGGCCCAATTCTCCGGCAAATCCATCATGTCCATAAACCAATTGACCATTGATCACAATCCCACTGCCGACGCCAGTCCCTAATGTTATCAAGATGAAATCTTTCATACCACGTGCTGCTCCATACATCATTTCACCTATTGCAGCGGCATTGGCATCGTTTGTCAAGGCGGCGGAAATGCCAAACTTAGTATGCAGCAATTCAGCAAACGGAATAACTCCTCTCCATGGTAAATTAGGGGCAAACTCAACATTCCCAGTGTAGAAATTTCCGTTTGGCGCACCCATTCCTATGCCTTTAATTTTATCTATGCCACCAACTTCTTCGATTAATGGTTCTAAGGTTGCGTGAAGTTCTTCAATGTATTTTTCAACTTCAGCAAATTTTTGAGTTTTGATAGTCCCTTGACGGATTATTTCACCTCTGGCATCTATTATTCCAAAAGAGGTGTTTGTTCCACCCGTATCAATTCCTATAACATATGGTTTCTCCATAAAAAAAGTTCATTTTATGATCAATGTCATAATCTGTAATTATCCAATTATTTTATTTTTGATGGAGATCCCCAGCTTATACCCATAGGTAGCGAAATAAAGTATGAATAAATAGCACGGAACCAGGATCCAGAAAGCTTGCTGGAAACCTACTTTTTCACCAAGGCTTGCCCATATTTTAGGTAACACTCCACCACCTGCTATACCAATGATAAGCAAGGCCGAACCTGTTTTTGTAAATCTTCCTAATCCATGAATGGCTAGTGGCCATATGGCAGGCCAAACTAAAGCATTGGCTAGTCCAAGCAAAGCAATAAAGAGAACAGAGGTATATCCAGAAGAGAAAATTGCGAGGAAAGTAAAGATAAGACCGAGAATAGATGATCCTTTTAATGCTGTGGTTTGCGACATGTATTTTGGAATGGCAACGATTCCTATAAGATATCCAATCAGCATTCCTATCATGGTATAGCTTGTAAAATGCTTGGCTATATCAAGGCTGATCCCTATGGCTTTTCCATAAACCTGAATAATATCACCCGCCATTACTTCTACACCCACATATAGAAATAATGCTACGAAACCCATCCATAAATAAGGGAAACTAAATATTGTTTTTCCATCATTTTGCGAAGTCCCTTCCGGCACATCTTCTCCCTCAGCTTTTACTTCAGGGAGACTTGAAAAATAAATGAATACACCCAGTGCTATTAAAACAACTGTAATAATAATATAGGGCACGATTACTCTTGAAGCGAGAGCATCCAATTCTACGACCTTCTGGGCTGTGTCAAGAGTTTTCAATCTTTCTATCAAAGCTTCTGAATCTTTGAGTAAGAAAGCTCCCATAATTAAGGGAGCTAAAACTCCGGCACCTTTGTTAAAGAGACCCATAACACTTATCCTCTTTGCTGCACTTTCCATAGGTCCGAGAATGGTGATGTAGGGATTAGAAGCTGTTTGCAATAATGCTAACCCAGTACCCATCACAAACAAACCAGTTAGAAATAAACCATAAGTTCTTGTTTGTGCAGCCGGAATAAAAATCAACGCACCTACTGCCATACATAATAAACCCCACATCATTCCTTTTTTAAATCCGGTTCGTTGTAAAACCCACGAGGAAGGGAATGCCATAACTGCATACGAAATATAAAAAGCGAATGTAACGAGTACCGCTTCCGAAGTTTGTAACTGGCAAGCTATCTGTAGATAAGGTATGAGTGTACTATTGAGCCACGTTATAAACCCAAAAATAAAAAATAATATTCCGATAATAACTATTTGAGAAGTATAATTTGGCTTATTGTTCGTCAAGTCCTGTTTCATGATTTGTAATATTATTATTAATGACTGAATTTAATGGTTATAATATTTCTCTTTCAGGGTGTGGAATAGATTTCGTTTTTGGCCATTTCATCTAATAAAATAGCTATTTTGTCAGTCACAACGTTAACATACTGCTGTCCTTTTTCTGCAGAGGCCGCTTTGGGATTACCAATGCCCGTGTCGGTCGTGGCATAATTCCAATTTCGAGGTGTCCACCCGATCTTTTTATTAAGAGATTCGATCGCAAACGGATGTTCAATACCTTCTCCAGCTTGTTCTAAAGGGAGTACCCATTCAGGATGAAAATGCATCATCGCAGAAGTTTCCATCTCGCCGGCGTGCCCATCACGATGTTCAAAATAGGGCGATTGTGGTTCAATAGCAAACCAATCTACCACTATGATAGTGACAGATGGAAAGTCAATGGCTAAATCGCGTACCATGTTTTTGAAACTATTACCACCATGCGCATTGATAATAATGAGTTTGTGGAAATTTTGTCGGTCTAAGGCTGCAACAATATCTGTCAATATAGCTTTCTGAGTTTCGTAACGTGCATGTATACAAAGAGGCTCATCAATTTGTCCAGGATTTTGTGACCCGAAAGGAATAGATGGCAAGATTATGGAATGAATTCCCATTAATTCAGCTTTACGTGAAGTTTCTAAGGCAATGTCGTTGCTTAAAATAGTGTCTGTTCCATACGGTAAATGCAAGTTATGTGGTTCGGTTGCTCCCCACGGCAATAAGACGACGTCTATTTTCTTTTGTTTTAGATCTGTTAGCGAGATTGTAAGTAATTCTGGATGTGTTGTCATAATTTATATTTTAGTTATAAAATTAGAAAGAGTGTAAGCCACTGCTAATGTTTTTAAAAGTGTTTGAAAAACTAAAAACAACCTGAAGCAATGGAATCATACTATTTAAACTAATAATTAACGGCACCTGTCACATTCATTAAATTTGATTTGTCTATACGAAGTATTTGAAACTATATTCGCCTAGTCTCGATTTTCCTCTATAATAACAACAATCAAATCCATTACATTGGTCATAGTATTGCCTGTGATTATATGGCCTCCGATTTGCTTGAAAAATGAAAACGAGTCAAATTTTTCTAAATATATCTGAGGATCTATATTGTGTTCAAGTGCAGTTTTTACCGTTTCGCAGTCGACAACCGCTCCACTGACATCAGTCTGACCATCGGTCCCATCGGTGCCCGCACAAAGAATTGTCAAACCCGCTTTCCCAATTAATTTGGTAGCACAATACAATGCAAAGTGCTGATTACGGCCACCTAAACCTTTTCCTGTAATTTTAATGGTCGGTTCGCCACCCACTAGCAAACAAACCGGTTTTTTGATTTGCACATCCTGTTGAATTTTTAATGCCGTTTCTAAAACAAAGTCGGCTGCTTTTACTAAATCACCCTCCAATTCTGATGTCAAAATATTGGAGGGGAAGCCATATTCAAGAGCTTTATTGTGAGCGGCTTCTAAAGCTATTTTATTACTCCCGATAATTAAATTTCGAGCATTTATAAATGTTAATTCACCGGCTTTTGGGGTTTCAGGCACCAAATTCAAAATTCCATTTTGAATGTATTGAATCATAGAGACCGGAAATTTCTCCAAAAGGTTATATTTTTCGAGTATATTCAATGCATCTTTAAATGTTGATGAATCGGCACTTGTAATACCTGAGGCAATTACATCGATAGGATCGCAGATTACATCCGATAAAATCAGACTAACGAATGATGCCGGATAAATAATTTTTGCTAGTTGTCCACCTTTTACCTTCGAAAGATGTTTTCGCACGGTATTCATTTCTTTAATATCAGCTCCACTTTGCAGCAATAGCTGATTTATAAGAATAAGATCTTCTAATGTTGAACCTTCTGGATAATCAGCTAAAAGAGAGGAGGCACCTCCGGAAATTAAACATATAACCAAATCTTTTCCCTTGGCTTGATTAGCAATTTCATAAATTTCATTCGTTCCTTGGACACCGTTCTTATCCGGAAAAGGATGGGCAGCTTCAGTAACTTGTATTTTCTCTAATTCACAGGCATGTCCATATTTTACAACAACATGTCCTTTTGTAATTCTTCCATTCAAAATAGTTTCCATTTCTTTAGCCATCAATGCACTTGCCTTACCTGCTCCAATTACATAAATATGATTGATGTCGATAAGTGGGAACTGAAAATTCATAATGTTAAGTACATTATCAATTAGCTTAACGTGCAATCGTATCAACTTATCTGGCATTACGCTTTCAACACCGGAAAGAAATATTTCTTCAGCCACAGCACTAATTTTCATGTGATAGAAATTTTAAGATTTATCCACGATAGCAAACCGAAAAGAAACCTATGATGCATTCCTACCTGGTAACATTGGACTAAAAAGTAACTTTTACTAAGATGTATTAACTCTAACATTAATAAACTTTATCTATTTTTTTTGTATAAAAATCTTCGCAGGTAGTGATTCTCCACTATTTAATCCTTTCCATTCTGATAGGTTGATATGAAAATCTCCCAATGTAGCTGGGATCCCTCCCCATACATTATTAAGAACAATCATCTTGATGGAATGATATCCCGCTTGAAAAGGTACCAGGACATCAGTTGGAACTGATTTCTTAATCTTCCCCTGATTATTAATCAATAATCGATTATTGACCCTTAATTCATCGGCATCACAATGCAATTCATAAAGCCCCGCATGAGGTATATACAAATATCCCGTAAAGACCCCCGCTCCTTCAGGGTGTATAGGATAACTCTTTCCGTCTTTGTCTATTGGCACTAAATTGAAAAACTCGTTTGGCTGCGATACAATTGTATTTTTCCATTGTCTAACTTCCCTTAATCGATCTACTCGTTCATAATATCCCTTATCGGTATATTTCAATCGAAGGCCTTGTTCCAGAGGCACAAGTGTGGGAATGCCTTGCAATGGTTGTGTTTTCGTTAAATGAATTGTTCTTACTGCACTCATTTTACCTTGTGGCAATACCGAACGCAATTTTAACGTGGTGGTTTTGGTAATCAGAATAGGAGTTGTGTACGTTTTTGAATGGATTATCGGTGTTGTGCCATCTAAAGTGTATACTACTTTTACCGGTCTGTTTGTTGTGAATGGCAAATGCAATGAATCGGTAAATTCCATATAATTCAAATTCCCTTCCGGCATAGGGATGTAGTAATTTATATGATGTTTATCTAACCGAATTTGTTGATCATCTATACGCCGGATAAAATCATTCACATCTTTGTTTGTAGGTTTTGTCCAGCCTGTCTCGGCAATGGCTAAGGCTCGAGGGAATAATTGATAGTCGAACAGATCAGGACTGTAGAGATATTCCGAGAATAAGTTACCTTGTAACCCTAATATATGACGAACCTTAGCCGGTGAAATCGCTTTTGGAATAGGATTATAACCATAAACTTGCTGCAAGGTGGTCAATCCTCCTATCTTTACCGATTCACAAAGCGGACTCCCTTGATAAAAATCCAAATAAAGTGGCGATACGGTCGTTAAAATAACATCGTGACCAGCATTAACGGCCTTGAGGCAACCTTCCTCGCCAGACCACGATATGATAGTTGCAGAGGGTATATCACCATGTTCCAAGATCTGTTCCCATCCAATGATCTTTTCTCCCTTTTTCTCCAAAATCTTTACCATTCGTTTTGTAAAATAGTATTGCAAATCATCTTCCGTCTTTAAGCCTTCAGCTTTCATTTTTGCCTGGCACTTGGGACAATCTTTCCATCTATCTTGCGGAACTTCATCCCCTCCAATTTGAATGTAATGGTATGGAAACAATGTACGGATTTCATCAAAAATATTGGATAAAAACGCGTACGTGGAATCATTCCCTGCACAATAGACATTTTTTTCTATGCCCCATGTATTACGTACTTGGAATGGCCCTCCTGTACACGAATATTGAGGATACGCCGCCAAGGCCGCTAAAGAGTGACCAGGCATATCAATTTCAGGAAAAACTTCAATATGTCGTTCTGCAGCATATTTTACAATTTCTTTTATCTGATCTTGCGTATAATAACCCGTATCTCGTTTACCATTGGCATTTATACGTTTACTACCAATTTGCGTGAGCTTAGGATAGCGTTTAATCTCAATGCGCCATCCCTGATCATCCGTCAGGTGCCAGTGAAGACGGTTGATCTTGTACATGGCCAAAACATCCAACAACTTCTTAGTATGAGCAACCGAAATAAAATGGCGGGAAGCATCGAGCAAAATACCTCTATAAGGAAATTTAGGAGCATCAGTAATGGAAACGCATGGAACTTTCCATGCAGCTTTAATCAATTGGTTGCTTTCAATCTGTGGTGGCAAAAGTTGCAAAAGAGTTTGGATCCCATAATAGAGACCTGTTTCGGAAGCTGATTTAATAGAAACACAATTTGCATCAATGTTCATTTGATATCCTTCTGGGGTATGAACATCAACTGTATCAATCAAAAGAATAACGGCAGCCTTTTTTTTGTTTAAAGTAAATTGTAAAGAAATACCCGCTGCATGTTCCAATTTGTTTGTTAATAAAGCAACTGCTCCACTGTTAATAGGCGCGACAATAAACATTCCTTGTTTAAAAGTAAACGTGCCTCCCATTTCTTTGACAAAATTTGGCTTCGGTACTACGTTAATCAGGGATGAGAAATGCTGCGAAAACACGCTTAGCGATAAACTAATTAATAAAATAAGAATCGGGGTTTGTTTTTTCATTATAGTATTTATTAATGTTATCTCGAAATGACAAGTGAAAATGTAAATTCCTGAGAAAGAATTTCAAATCTCACTAATAAATTGTGACCTTGTTTCTAAGTGACATTATTTTAATTCTTGAATTTAAATGCACACTCATATGTTATATATAACATTATGAAAAACTCAAGAATCTTTATTTATTGTATAGTAACAGTAAACACTTTACTGTAATTAAACTTATTTTGGGGATTATCAGTTTGGCCTCCGACTCTTATGTAAAAAGTTCCCGATGGTAAATTTTTTAGAGTATCCGAGAAGTGCATTGATGCAATTTGCTGGTATGTGTTCCCAGAAAGATTATGAGTAAAATTAAAATCATTCACTGAACTACTAACCGTAGGCAATGATGATGCTATTGTCATACTCTTTACGATGTTATAACTAATTTGCAAAGGCTTAGAAAGAATATAATTAACTATTACATTATTAGAAACAACTAATGGAGTTGACGCATCAATACTCATAAAAGGAGTGACGGTAAAGTTAACTTTAGATAATCCTTTTATATCCACTGCCACTGTATCAGAGGATAGAAATGGACCATTAATGGGGATAACATTATATTTATCAGCAAAAAGTTGAGTATTTTCAAAGCTTCCATCCGCTTTACCATCAAAATTTATGGGAATTACAGGATTATATCCAAATTCTATTAAGGAAATTTGGAACCCATTAGGTTGTTCAGTCTGAATCCCTGAATTCGTAGTATTATCAATTACCGTCCCTGTAATACCAGCATTGGGCGCAGGATAATTATCAATCTTATTACATGAAAATACTAAAGCCAATAGCAATAGTGCTAATATTAAATTTGGAAGTTTCATAATAGTGATATTAATAAAGAGGGTTTTGAACTAATTTTGGATCTGCTGAAATCTGGCTTGGATTAATTTTTTCGTAGTACAATTTTGAATTAAAAGTATAACTATAGCCTACAGGTACTTTGGTAAACACCCAAGCATTATTTTGCAAATCATAATAGGGATAAAGCGCAGTAAATTTTTTATTCATTATTTGTTTGTCAGCAATATGCCACCTGCGAATATCCCAATAATGTTGACTCTCGAAGGCTAATTCTACCGTTCTTTCATTCCGAACACTCTCTATCGAAACATCTGTTAAATTCGGCATTCCTGCACGCTTCCGAATAAGGTTCACAGCCTTTGATGCGTTGCCAACATCCCCTTGTTCTATGGCTGACTCCGCATAATTCAGTAAGACTTCCGCATACCGTATATCAAACCAACTTTGTTTCATTGGCCCCCAATAACTCGCTTGACTTTGAGGTATAGTATAATCCATGTACTTCCGAATATAGAATCCTGTAATGCTAGTTTCAGACCCCCATATTCCATTAATAGAAACAATTTGTTGGGTTCCATTTGGATCAATTTTATGGGTATTAATATTATACAATTGATTATAGTTTCCAGCCGTTACTGTCTTTCGGCCATATACAGTGGCAGTCGGAGAAACTGCATCATCATCAATAATACCTGCCTGAACACCAATCGTAGTTCCTTCCCATGTGGAAAAGGGCATAATTATTGAAGCCAAACATCGCGGATCTTTATTTTTATAAATATCAGAAGGATTTTTGTATTCAATGGGATTCCCGGAAGGATCAGTTACTTTTAAAGTTCCGGAGCTACCGTCAATATTTTCAAAATCCTCTACCATTTCTAACGTTGGATTAAAACGAGATCCATATCCATCAGGGCCTCGAACTCCATACGGTAAATTCCAACAATTCCAGTGATTATAATATATTGGATAGCCGTAATCTCTCTCTAATATAATTTCTTTATTACTACCAGGATCATCATCCAGAAATAAGTTGGTATAGTTTTCAACTGGATCTGCATATTTATTATAAAGAGTATATATCCCAGAGTTTATTACAGAATCAGCAGCATTAAATGATGCTTTAAAATATTGGTTTGCAGCTGATGCAGGAATTCCTACTAATCCATTTAATTGAACACTACCATATTTAGCTTCTGACCCAGCATAAAGCATCACACGCGATTTCAAGGCTAAAGCAACATATTTATTTGCTCTTCCTCTTTCACTTGTAGCTGGCAATAACATAGCGGCACTGTCTAACTGGGTTCCAATATAATCATAAACTTCTTGCTCAGTATTTCTTGGAACTTGTAAAGGGATCATAGAACCAGAATAAGTTTGAACATTTTTTATTATGGGTACGCCCCCATATCGTTTTACCAACGCAAAATAATTATATCCCCTGATAAACATAGCTTCACCAAGATATGATTGTTTTTCACCTGGAGGTATATTTGCAGACATAATATTGGCAATAAAATTGTTGGTCTCTCTAATTTGTGGCCATGCATTTGGCAAAACAAACCAACTATTAGCAGAAGATGATGGATCCCACAAATCCCAAAAAGTTCCGTCTCCAATAGAAGAAACCATATCGAACTGACAAGTTAAAGCTTCACCTGAACAAAATGCTGTTCTACCACTCCAAGGATTGGCGATCGCAGCATTGCTAAAATTGAAATCTTCCATAGGAAGTGCCGCATATAAAGAGACCATATAAGCAAGTATCCCTCCCTCGCTTGAAAAGACCTGTTGACTTGAAAGAATAGTTACAGGAGGTATAATCAACTTTTTCTCACAAGAGCAAAAAATAATTGCTGTTGCAATTAATGTCAAAATATGTTTTATAGAGTTTTTCATTTTGTTGATTTTTAAAAAGTTACATTAAGTCCAAGATTGAAATTACGAGTTATAGGATATAGATATCCAGCAGAAGTTTGTGGGTGTTCTGGATCCATAAAGGGTATTTGTGACCAAGTCAATAAATTAAATGCATTAGTAAATACTTTCACTGTCTGAAGACCAATTTTTTTTATTAATGGGCTAGTTAAAGTATAACCAAGCATTACATTTTTTAACCTTAAATAGGCAGCATTTTTCACATAGTAAGAGGAGGGTAGTTGATTAGGATCAAATCCAGAAACTCTAGAAGGTGCGTATGTTCCTGGTATCCACGCACTATTCGGATTAGTTGGATCAGCTTGATGCCAAACATTAAGATATTGCGTTAACCCATTTCTTCCATAGAGGAATGGATGGGATAGCAACTCATCATTTTGTAAATCGACATTAAAATTTCCTGTCCCTTGAAAAAGAACACTTGCATCAAATCCCTTCCATGCAAATGTAAAATTTAGACCATATGTTATTTCAGGACCTTGTTGAGTATTCATGTCACCTTTAGCAAGAGGAACCATATCTAAACTATTAATTTCACCATCATGATTAACATCCTTATAGATTAAATCCCCGGGTTTTATATATTTATTCCCATTCCCATCTATGATAGGTGCAGCATTAATCTGAGCCTGCGTTTTAAAATGTCCAATCACATCGTATCCCCATATAATATTACCTGAACGATCATCAGCGTTATTTAACCAATTTAAATATGAATTGCCGGCCTGAGCTTGCTCATAATGAACCCACTCCATATGTGAATAAGCAAAATGCGCATTAACACCAAACTGGACTTTATTTATATGCTGAATAGTTCCAACCGAAATTTCAATTCCATGACTTAATTGGCTATTGATATTTTGTTGTGGGAGAGCAGCTCCGACAGAATAGGGCATGCTTAATGTTAAAGTACCAAGAAGACCTGTCATTTTTCTGCTGAAAAAATCAAAAGTGAAATTTAAATTCTGATTCCATAAATTTCCATCAATACCAATATTACTTATGGTTGATGTATACCATGTTATGTCAGGATTCGCCATGCCTGTTGAGCTTAACCCGTTTTCCATAACTCCATTGAAATAGTAAACATAGGTAGGATAATTATAACCCTGAACATATTGATAATTTGCAGCTTCATCATTACCCAATTTCCCCCATGACCCTCTCAGCTTTAAGTTAGATATAAAAGGTAAATTATTTTTGATAAAATTTTCTTTGGACAATTTCCAGCCTAAGGACACGCCTGGAAAAAATCCCCATTGTTTACCTTTAGGAAATAATGAAGAGCCATCTTCCCTAAAATTAAATTCAAACAAATATTTAGAGGCATAATTATAATTCAGTCGACCAACTACTGCTTGATTATTAATTTTACCCACTTCGTTATCACCGGTTACTATTTGACCATTGTCTCCTCCGGATAATTGATAAATCATAGGATTAGAAAAGTCAATAAGCCCACTAAAAAAATTACTATTTGAAGAGACATTCTCATATAATAACATAGCTTGAAGATTATTCTTTGCACCGAAAGTTTTATCATAATTTAGCGAAGCATCCATAGTAGATCGGGTACTTTCTGTATAAGTATTGCTCATATTCGTAGGCTGATTATTATAACTTGGATTATAAGCTTGATCTAATGCATCATAATTATACAATGTGTAGGATTTATTAAGCACTTTATTATAATTATCATTGAAATAATAATCATAAAAGAATTTTGCCTTTAACCCATCAATAAAAGGTATTTTATAATTCAAAGTTAAGCCCCCATCAAAAGTTTTATTATATGTATCATTATAACCAACAATAGATGTATTTGTTAGTGCATATGGGTTTTGATTACCGTCAGGCATATTTTGCAAATAGTTGGAGTTATTATTTGCATACAGAGGGTTTATGTTATTTTGCCCCCAAAGTGATTTAAACATATTCCACACGGTACCTGATGGGGAGTTATTGACATCAGATATTCCTGAAATATTCAGTTGAGCATCGAAATTCTTTGTTATTTGTGCAGTTACATCACTCCTAAAATTAAACCTATTATAATTTAAATCACCACTTTTGAATAGACCATTTTGAGACATATAGCCTAAACTATTAAAATACTTTATCTTCTCACTTCCTCCAGAAACTGTTATATTTTGTTGATCTTGAGAAGCTGTATTGTTCATAAGCAAATTCCACCAATTGGTACTTTGAAGCTTACCACTTTTATAATCGGCTATTTCCTGTGCACTATAAGTTATGGGTACCCCCGAATTTTGTTCCGCCCAATCATAGGCTTGAGTATATTCCGCAGCATTCATAGGCTTTGGATAACTTGTAATAGCCTGCAATCCATAAGTGTTAGAATAACTTATTTGGGGTTTCCCATCCTCACCTTTTTTGGTAGTTATCAAAATTACACCATTGCTTGCTTTTACGCCATATATGGCTGCAGAAGCATCCTTAAGAACTGAAATGCTAGCAATTTCGTTTGGATCAATTTTAGCAAAATCACTTCTCTGGACACCGTCAACTATCACAAGTGGCGATCCCCATCCTCGAATTGAAAGAATTGAACTATAATCACCAGGTTGCCCTGTCTGCTGAACTACGCTCAACCCTGGCAATTTACCAGCCAAAGCATCCGATAAACTTACATTAGTTGAAGTTTTTAATTGCTTATCTGAAATTGATACAATTGAACCT
>OLMA01000187.1_pt1 | contig 13415 bp, 17 predicted proteins | sample 1604671 | NCBI WGS metagenome assembly OLMA01 (sample SAMEA104055725, study PRJEB20765) | soil metagenome | biome: Arctic tundra; feature: Polygonal ground; material: soil | place: USA | collected 2011-09 | depth 0-0.5 m | reverse complement strand
AGATAATTTAAAGGTGGCGGGTATAGCAGGTATTATAGGTAATTTCTTTAAGAAATCAAAAGGATATAAAAACCTTACTGATGCCAATACGGGCATACATTTTACCGATAACCTACGAGATATAAACGTAGGTAATAAAACGGTAGATGATAACAACCTTGCCAATATGATAATAGCGTTGGGGAAGCAATACCCTGAAATATTATCTGATAAGGCAAAACTTGAAGCCGATAGGTATATAGACAGAAAAAAGACTAAGCCTGGCACACCATTACCTGAATTATCGGATGCAGCTAAAAAGATAGTTGATTTATCTGAAAAATTAGATAAAAAGAAAGATGAGATAGAAAAGGCTGCCAAAGCAGATAATACTTTGCCTGAGTCTATGGTGTCTAACTCGGAGACATATCAGCACCGGGTAGTAAAAAAACATTCCGACATAGGTAAAGCAGCTAAAGTACAGGCTGCCGATATGATAAAGGAAAAAGATTTAACCCATTATGCCAAGACATTTTTAGACTATTTCAAGTCAAAAGAAAAGAAGGGAATGAATGTTACAAACCCTGACTTTATGACCAAGCCACGACAGTATTATGAAACCACAACCCCTGATGGTGTTACTATGACTGTAGAGTTTGACCCTGATGATAACAAGATATACTTGTGGAAAGACAAAAATAAAATACTTGAAGGCAAACCAATAGGGAGGTTTAACCATAAAGGAGAAAATGGTGACATACAGAGTATATTGGCTTACGGAAAGTTTAAGGTTATGGGTGATAACCCCGATGCACCTAACCATTGGGATATAAGACAATCACTAAAAGAAGACATCGAGAAAAACACACACGTACAATACCTTAACGACCCATTACACAACACTACGGAGGCTATTAAGGCAGTACAGGATATGAAACGCAGTACCGACCTGTATAAGGCTGTAAAAGATGCTAAAGAGTTAAAGCCTTTTATGAAAACACTTGACCCTGCACAGGTAAAGAGAGTAAATGTATTAAAAGATTTATGGGATTCGCAGCCAGAGAGCAGGGATGTTATAAACAAAGAAATGCAGGGACTTTTGAAGGACAAGTATGTAAAAGATATGTTTGACCACTTCTCTTTTACAAAAGACTTGCCGGCACAGTTTGGAACTACTCTAATACATAATGATTTCCTAGACCGGTTTAAAACAGCTTTGCAGGCAACCCCTAATTCTTCTTCTAAGGCAGCAAGAACAGTTTTAGGGATGCTTGTTTATCAAAAAATGTTGGGCACCGTACACATACTCAATATAGCCCAAGAAGGCTTAAAAAGCCTTGCAGCAGGGTTAATAGACCCGTTGCTGTATAATAATGCAAGGATGCAATATGCCGACCTTGCATGGGGTATGAAAGAAGATGGAGCAGCAGCACAACAAATGATGAGGGCCGGGGCTAATATGTTTGGTGATTTCGGCAAAGCACAGGGCCAGCTAGCTAAAGGCATGGTGTTAAATGAACTGGTGAACAATAAAGAATTACAGAAATCTATTATTGATTTACATGGAGAGAAAGAATGGAACAAACTTAAAAACCAAGCAGAAAAGACCAAGAAATTTGGTGGCGCTGCCGAAAAGGATAACTGGTATATGCCAAAAGAACTGGTGAAAACGATTATGGATTACGAAATACGTAAACCACAAAATATGATTACCAGAAACATAATACTACGTGAACTTGGTAAAATAAGGGATTTAACTGGTGTAAAAGACATTGATAAGCATGTTGACGATGTATTGAATGCACCTGCTTCAAAAGACCCGAAAGAAGCTAAAAAACAGGATGAAAACAAACAGAAATTAAAGAAGGATTTTGAAATGGCTGTCAATAATGCCAACATGTATATGAGAAACTATAAAGTAGGTTCTCACATATTACTGCCCCATGAAGTAGGCGCTAATCTTGCTAAACTGGCTAATAACAAAGGGGTAGTATTGTTTGCCGGGTATAATTATTCCATGTTGCGTTCTATAAAAAATGACTTCCTTAAAACTATGGATATGGGTGCAGGTGGTAGTGATGCGCAAATACTAAAAAACAAACAGGCTATTTCTTCAGCCATGAGGTTAGGGGTCGATGCCCTCATGTTATTCGGTATGTATGAGGTCTCTAAGCACTTGTATAATACATTTGAAAAAGATGGAAAACATGCTCAGTTACCTGAATATGGGGATTTAAAAATCATAAACGAAGGAACAAGAGCCATCGAAAGAATCATAGATTTAGGCAAAGGACAACAACCGACGGAGGATATGTCTATTAGTGAGTTTCTGAAATCAACTATTACGGCCTCTCCTTTACTTGAGGATGCTATTGGTGCCTTAAACAACCAAGATTATACAGGTAAAGCTATTTATGACCCTGCCGCAGGTACATTTACTCAGGCTATAGATGTAGTAAAATATATGTTTGCCGGTGGAAGCATACAAAATGCAGCCCTCCATATAGCAAAGGGAGATATGGATGGGCTATTGGGTGATGCAGAGAAAATGTTGGCTGGGGTTAAATACAATAAATTCACCCCACAGCAACTAAAAACCTACTTAGATATAAAATACTATAAAGGCCATTACAGAAACGAATTTGAGGATTACGATAAGCAGGCAGGTAGCACCGAAAACCCTATGGAGGCATCTACCATAAAAACATGGATGAACGACATGCAGAGTAGTGAGAAAGGTATTTTGGATCAGGATTATATCTCTACAGCCGATATAATAGATAAACTTGAATCAAACAATACCGAACGTGGAAAGAAAGCACTTGTTTTTTGGCAGAATCATCTTACTAAACTGAATAAATATATTGCCAAGAATAAATCCGATATGAACTACACTATTAGCGATGCACGAAAAAAATACAGTGAAATACATAGTGTGGTAAATAATTCAAGTGATGCCTTGTTTAAAAAGTAACATTTTAAGCAGAATCAGATATTAAGGAAGGGACATATCAAAAATAGTATATATTTGTTTCTTCAAAGTTCTAAAATCAGCGAAAATGAGAACAAATTCACCTGTGTTAAAAAAGATTCGACATAGACTATTTAACATAACATCGGCTTCTATGACCGCTTTTTTCAAGCGAGTTATAGAACGCTATATTATGTCTAACGCAGGACATGCAGGTAAGAGTGAATGTGATTCCTCTGGGAACATCGTTTGTTTTGCCGATAAAATAGATAACGAAATTAGAAGTCAGAAAAAAGAAAAATCTAATTTCACCGAATATAAAACTCCTATTGAGGAAGTAGCTCAAACTTACCTAAAAATGGGTAGAGGATTTAGGCTTAATTTAAATATTAAAGAGCATCAGGAAGCTTATGATAGGACTGTCGAAGTTTACGAATATCTTTGTCTAACCCAGCCCGAAACCTACGGTCTAAGATAACATTTCTTTCAAGTCTTTCATCTTCTGTTAATGTCTTATTTTGTTCTTCTGCTATAATTAGTATTTGATGTTTTATTTCTATTATTTCAGATAAGATACGTAGTAATAGTTCTTCTTCAATTTCCATGATTAGTTGAGTTAAAAGGTTTCTAATTGTGGCAGAAGGTCAGATTTCCAAGGTCTGACCTTCATCATTTACAAAATTAAGTAAAATTATGGCGTATCATCTTTTTAAAAATCTGAAAGATTTTAACGGCAAAACAAAAAAGATATTCCATAAGCGTTGTTAAAAAGGTTGTGAATAGATAATTTTAAGCATCCCGAATAACAGAGCTTAAAATGGTGGAGTACGCAGTCTGTGTCATGCTTAACATAATGGTACTTTATAGGACTTTCACCGTTTCCGAAGATAAAAATAGGTGATTGTCCTATAATAGTTAGCGGAAGCAAAAATGTTATGTTAGATAGATAGATATGGTTGCGGGCTTTTCGGAACATGGAATGTGTAGAAAATAATAGAGATTTTAATCCAAACTTTGTTATACTGGACGGTCCGACGGAGGGCTTTACGTTAATTATGTAAGGAATATAATTTTTATTACAATTTTTTACTAAATTTGCCTCGGCCACCCACCAATATATAGATTACGTCCGTAATGGGTGTGGGTTTAAATACCAAAGAACAGCAGATAGCCGACCTTATAAAAAGGCGTGGCTTTAACCCATTACAAGCTAAATCACCCGTTTATTGGCCTGATATGACCGAATTACTAAGCATCGTTCAATGCTTAGTACAGGACAGTCATAAAATGGCTGCGGTTATTCCTCCTTTATTTGATTCTCAACTTACGGGAACGCCATATACATGGTTTGTGGAAAGCTACCCGGCGTTTAACGAAGGTTCTATACTTACAACCTTATATCAGGATACACTTGAAGCCAATAGTATTACCACGTCAGGCACAAGTATAGATTACCATTATAGGGTAGATGTATCAGTACCCGATGGTAGTACTATTTATGTTAAACTTCAGCAGGGCCCATTTTTGACTTTGAGTAGCCAGGGATTTGTAGTAGGTGATTCCTTTACCGGTTCTTCAAGTGGCGCTACCGGCAATGTAATATCAGTGTCAGGCACCACTATAAACATAAATATCACATCAGGCACTTTTACCACATCAGATTCAATTACAGGCAGCAAAAGTGGTGTGATTGCCAATATAATTACAGTAACACCATTAAGCGTATGGTTATTGGGAACAATTACGCCTACAGCAAATAGCCATAACTTCATAGATGGTAAGGTATTTATAACTAATACAGCATCAAAAACAGCCGAAAGCGAACTGTTTAATGACTACGATGGCAATACGACTACCTTTTCTCACATTTTAGCTATAACTGGCTTAAATACATCATTTCCTATTAAAATATTATTACAGGGCATTTCTACAGTATCAAGCCATATAAAAGCTGTATATGGTCGAGGCCTATTATATCCAATAATTCCATTTTTGCCGTTATGAAAAAAATAATTCTATTTACATTCCTTATTTTAGCGTCATTATCTTATGGCCAATCGACACTTTGCGGTACATATTCAATGGACTCAGATGTAAATTCAAATATTTTTCCCAATCAGTCTATTTTAGCGATTAAGGCTGTTATGCTCGATCAGTCCCATTCATTCGCATATACCTGTGATGTAAATGATTCTGCACATGCCGTTATATTAAAAGATACTGTTGGAAATTCGTTCCCTTTTTTGATTACATACCCGTATTACATACAAACAACACCAGTATTAATACATGATTCAGTGGTTAATTACGTACAGCGTAAAGATAGTAATGTAAATAAAGGGTATGTAACACCAACAGCTTTGAGTGCGTATACTAAAGATAGTGCTACAAAGAATACATATTACTCTATTACATCCGGCACGGGTAAGTTGTACGCAGGTTACTTATTTCAAACAGGCACAAACACTTATGACAATGGCAATTTTTGGATTTATGGCAATAGCGGAACTGCATATATAAAAATAGGAAATCCCGGAAGTACTACTGGCTCGGTTATTTATTATAACGGAACGAACACGAACACAATGTACATAGCCTCGGCAATAACCAAAGAGCCTTACGGATTAGCTTGGCCTTGTAACGCACCTACGACAGGTTGGATTCCTTATGACAGTGCCAATGGATATTTAGCATGGGAGGCACCTACAAGTGGCCCAACTGGCCCAACAGGAGCAACAGGTGCAACTGGCCCGACAGGTAGTAATGGTTCAAACGGTGCTACTGGCGCAACGGGAGCAACAGGGCCAACAGGATTGACGGGTGCAACTGGCGCAACAGGAGCAACAGGTGCAACTGGCAGCACGTCAACAGATTCAACCACTATATTTGTTCCTCCGCTTTATGATAAGATTACTTTGTTCGTGAGGAAAGTAGTTTTATACCAAAAAAATATCGACACTACTGGGACGCTTGTAGGTGGTGCAACAGGAGCAGGGTTTACGGTCGCTTTGGCTACATCTACAATCACAGGGGCACTAACAGGAACAAACGGAGGTACTGGCGTAAATAATGGTTCTAATACCCTTACATGGGCGAGCAGTCTCAACTTTCAATCGAGCGCAAAGGGCTACGCTTATAATCATGGAGGCGGAATATTTACTTACGATACCACACGGGCGGGAGCTTCTTTTGGAACAGAAACAGCGCATTACGCCTTTCTTGGCCCGACAAGTGGAAGTCCAGCAACTCCGACATTCAGACCTCTTTACGGCGTTGATATGCCAACAGGAGTAGATACCACTTCGCAGACAACCGTAGACACGCTAAACCCTACTTACAACGGCTCTACTGGCACAAGAAGTGCTATTGTAAATAACTATAACAGTAAGCACAGGGATGATACTATGACTATCGCTGGTACAGCCTTAACATTCAGCTATACTAACTGGCGCAACTTGGGCGATGTTATGATATGGGCCAATAAAACTACTGCATCTAATTGCACACTTACATTTCCAAGTGGAACAACTATTGGGTATAACTCGATGTCTCAATCAACAATATCAGGGCTTACAACAGTACTGTCCTCAACCACAAGTGGCCAATTTTTAATTTACATAAAAAAAATAGGCAATAGATACATAGTAACAATAACACAACCTGGTTCATGAAAAAACTACTTTACATATTGCTTTTTTTATCGCCATTTTGTCGAGCGCAAAACATGGTTGATATTGGTATCAACCCGATTACAAAGAGGTGGGCTGATAGTGTTTACATAAAGACAGGTGTTTACCCAAGCCCGAGGGTAATGCGAAATGTAAGCGGACTAACTACTTACGAAAATAATGACACCAACGGCAATAAAGAAGATGTAATGTTTGATTTTTACATCGATAATATTGCCGATGCAGAAGTAAGTATTTACTATCCTTCTTTATTTACTTTGGCCCCTATAAACAGTCCTGCGCTTACATCATTCGGCGGCATTGCATTCAATGGCACCACGCAATATTGCTCAACAACATGGAACCCATTTACAAGCAACAGAAATTACAAGGTAAATAATCATTATCATTTATATTGGGGCGTAAGTATGGATAGCACGAGTAGTTTTGATTGCGGTGCTTATGACGGAACTAATGCTATGGTATCATTGAGCAATATCTCGGCTACTCCATCGGGTAAACGCACTCAATGGTATGATGGTTTTGGAGTTAATCAAACTACGTTTTCGCCAGTGCCATCGCCTTACATAGGCTTAAGAATATACATAAGAGCGACTACACTACCATCGGGGATGATTACTTATTTAAATGGCGTTTCAATAGGTAACCCCCTCTCGACCGGTGGCACCACCGCTGTAATACCTTCATTAGCATGGAATATTGGGGCAGACAACCAAAGCGGAACACCAACAGGATTCAATAAAAGGGGTTGTTATGCCTTCAGCGCAGGTGCAGGTTCTATAAATATAGCCCGTAAACAAAGAGATATGCAATGGTTAAGATACTAATGGTATTCATTTTTATTAGTTCGTTTTGTGAAGCACAAAGCGATTCAAATATCGTTCTTACACCACAGACTTACGCCTATGTAATGGACACGCTTTATCCTACTTATAAAGATTCAATGCAAGGGCAATCGTTCAACCCTATACCTGTAACGAATGTAAGCAGTCCAATGAGTGCAGGGGATAGTCTTATAGTCATTAATGGTTATACCTTGGCAGTAGGTTCAACACCTACAATGTGGCTTCTTAGTTCGGCTTATGCTTACGAATCAAACCCTGCCTATTCAAAGGTGCTTAATTACATAGCCCAATCGGGGAAGATAGGCTACTTTATTACGAAGCAGGTAGAAATCATTTACAAGAAAACTGAATAGAGATGACGCTAAAGCAGGATGAACAAGAGAAGTTATTCAAAATGTTGGAGGAAATTTCCGCTAAACAAGATGATTTAGATCGTAGCTTAAATGGTGATAAGGCCAATAAAACAGAAGGGTTGAGGGATATTGTTATGAGGCACGATTCGATGTTAAAACCCGTTGAAATGTCGGTGAATATTGTTACTAATAAGTTCTTTTGGTATTTCTGCGGAGCTGTTGAATTGCTTTTAGAAACTAATCACGTCGGAATAATAACAACTATAATATCGTTTTTTAAATGAACATACAAGCCAAATACGCTATCAATAGGCATCTTTTAGCCAACGGTGATATAATCCTATGGAGAGGTAACGATTTAATCGACAAGGTTATTCAGATTGCCGATAAAGCATATTTCAATCACATAGGGATAGTTTGGAAAGTTGGCGAAAGATTTTTAACAGTTGATGCAACTGGCGGACGTGGCGTTAATATTGACTTTTTAAGCACACGTGTAAGGCAAGAGGTTGATTTCAGTGTGCTTCGTGCGGTTTCTTTTACAAAAGATACCGCACAAAGTAAAATAGACTGGGCATTGAGTAAGGCCTTGTTACTCGGCAATGAGGGTTACGGATATGATTATTTGTTCATTCTGCAAATATTAATCAAGAATATTACAGGCAAAGATTTTAGGGACTTAAGCGATAAGAAGGCGTATATCTGCTCGAAATTCGTTCAGTACTATACTACGCTTCTTTGCTTAAAAGAATACAGCAGAGAGAACCTAATAACTCCACAGGACTATATACGTAAGGCTACGGATAATATAACGACAATAATTGATAGGGAATATTATGTTTAACTTCCTAAAGAAACACGGTGTTACTGTATTGCTTGGTTTAGCCATTTTGGAGATGAGTTATTTAATTTATAAATTTTATATAATAATATGACAGATTCAGGTTTTCCTTCCGATAATTATATCGACAATATTTTAACATCATTTGCTTAGTTTTAGTATATTTACAATATGAAGATATGCGGTATATATAAGATAACTTCGCCTTCAAATAAGGTTTACATCGGTCAAAGTGTTGACATCATACACAGATGGATTGCCCATAAATCTAAAAACAAAACAATTAAAAACAAACTATACAGTTCTTTTAAAAGATATGGAATTGATAATCATAAATTTGAAATTATATGTCAATGCGATAAATCAGAATTGAATAATCTGGAAGTTTATTATATTGAATTGTTTCAATGTTTTGATTCTGAATATGGCTTAAATCTTTTGAGTGGTGGTGGTTCTAACATAACTAATTCACAAGGAACACGGAAAAAGATAAGTATTTCTAACAAGGGTCGTATTCCTTGGAATAAAGGATTAAAAACATCTGATGAAACGAGAAGGAAGATAAGCGAAAATCGAAAAGGTAAAAACATGAAGGAGAATCATCCATGTTGGGGTAAAAAAAGGTCTCCTGAAACTTGTGAAAAATTAAGTAAGGCCAATAAAGGCAGAAAATTAAATATAACACGTATTATATCTACAGAACAACGAATAAAAATCAGCAACACTCTAAAAGGTAGAAAGTTATCTGGCAACTACTAATAGTTAGATACAAGGTTGGCTAAATTTTTTTAGGCTGTTGCATGTACCAATTTTTTCCAAGTCAAAGTTCTACCGTCTCCTGCTTGACCTAAAAACGCATCAAACCTTTCAGCCTCTCCTAAATGACGGGTGTTGTAACGAGCGCAAAACTCATCTAAGTAACGGTTAATGTGTTTCTTACTTGTATAATGGTAAATGCCATATAAACCACGCTTCAAAACACTCCAAAAATTTTCAATCGTATTAGTATGTATGTCGCCAACCACGTATATTTTAAGGTTATGCTGTATGGTTTTGTGTTCATATCCTTGTAATCTACCGTACACATGGTATTCGTCAGTCAGCATGGTTGAGCCTTTAGTAACGTGAGCCTCTATAATAGGTATAATGGTTGAGGCTTTAGTATCTTCTATACGCCTTGCAACTACTTTACCGTCTCTTTCAACCAAGCCTAATACAGCAATCTTATCATATCTGATAGGGCTATAATCATCTGACTTTCTCCTTTCGGAAACAGTTGAGTTTTTATACCGTGTAGTTGTTTTCTTGTTGGCGTGTTTATTACCTTCTACGCCTCCTATATACGTTTCATCAACCTCAACCTTATTAGTTAGCATGATAGGCTCGTTAGCCCTTAGCATTTCTCGTATACGGTGTTCCAAGTGCCAAGCGGTCTTTTGACTTACACCTATATCTTTGTGGAAATGAAAAAAGAGCATTCATCCGTCTAAAGAAAATGCTCTTGATTCATAAAACGTAAAAACAGGCTACTGGTGTAGGCAGTCTAATGATGCAGACTGTTAGGGTTCAATTCCCTACCTATTTTTGCATAACAAATATAGTAACAATTTTAAACATTAAGTGCCATGACAACTAAAGAAACAGTAAACCTTGAAGAATTAGAAACTCTGTATAAGGGTAAAATAGACTTCTTCACAAAGAAGTTGGAGGCTATACAGGTTTTAAAGCAACCAGAAGAAGTAGATAGTGTACAAGCAAAAAGACCTTCACCGCCTGCTGTATCATCTATAAAGAAAACTATAAAAGAGTATGATGTACCTTTAATATATAGTACATCGTTACCTCAAAAGGATAGAGTTTACTTTGCATTAAGGGAAATAGGTGAGGGATTTATGACGGATGTAAGAGCAAAATTGAATGAGTTGGATGACACCTTGCCAAAAAACAGGATAGGTAAGATAGTGGTCGGTAATTTATCTATACTTAAAAAAGAAGGATACATACGGCACGAAGCATTGACCGCAAGGAAATTCAAATATTTTATAAAATAAAAGGAGTAACTAAATAGTTACTCCTAAAAATATTCCGTTTGACGGCGGATAGTTAGAGAAAACTGCCAGTATATACAGTGGAGGCGTTGGTTACCTCATAAGTAGCAAAGACGAATTTTCCTAACCTAACGGACAGGGGCTAATATTAGCCCCTGTTTTCATTTACAAATATACACTTTTATTTTATCGTGGATAATATACTACATTACCATTGTAGTCTGTCTTGTATGTTCCTACAATGTTACCGTATGCGTCTTTCACATCAATATCACCATTATAATTCTTAGAATAGGTGTATTGTTTATTACCGTATTGGTCTTTCTGGACGGTATTACCGTTATAATCTTCCGACTGTGTGTTTTTAGTGTTTCCGTATTCATCTTTTGTTACGGTATTCCCATTGTAATCAGTTGATTCTTTTTGTATAACATTCCCATATTGGTCTTTCCAAACAATATTCCCATTGTAATCAGTGCTGCTCCTTGCAATAATATTACCATATTGATCTTTTGCTATTGTGTTTCCATTGTAATCAGTAGAATATGTGATTTTATCCTGCGCAAATACCCTAATGCTTACAAACAAGACAAAGGATAATAATAAAAGTATTTTTTTCATAGTGTTATTTTGTTGTTGTTTTATATCCCTTCTTACCGGTATAAGGATTGGTATTGCCTTTGTGTGAATAGTTGTCGTTAGTAGTATGGTCTGATTCAGTCTTACGATACGATTGAACGTGTGTACCGTCTTTTTTAGTGTAACTGTGTACTTTCGTAGAGTGTGGGTTTACCTGTGCATACAAAGAGCATGGAATAAGTAATAAAAAAAGTGTTTTCATATAGGTTTAGTTTAAGAGTTGATAATAAAAAGCATATATCTTATCTTCATCAATATATTTTAGGGTGATATTTATAATACTTCCTCCTTCAAGATAAGCTGTCCATGATGTTTTAGAGTTAATAGAGTATTTACCATTATACATTTGAACTAATGTGTTCAATGAAACCATGTCTTTAGGCATTTGTATGCACATATAGCACAATTTAGTTGAATCACTAATATAGTATGTGAAATTTCCATAATCAAAATCAGTAGATATAAATTTAGCTTTACCATCACTTAGGCGACCTGTACTCCAAGTCTTATCTGGGAACTCATTTTTTATTACTTGTTCAGTTGACCCAATTCTCGCCTGTGTAATACCTAATAATGGTATTATCATTAAAATAAATAATGTTATCCTTTTCATTGGCTAATTACTTTTTACTCATAGCCCCAAAGAGTTTGTTATTCATGCAGCGTGGGGCTTACAGCCTTACCCTCTACTTGAGGTACTCGTAAGACCCATGCAAAAAGATAAAGCACGCCCACGCTGTAGGCTGCAATACCCTTGTTGCATTTAGGAGATTACGAGTTTCCAAGTACAAGGTTATAGCTGAACGCTATATTTATTGAAACAAATATAATATATTTGAATTATGAAAAAGGTCAAGAAAAATAAACGTGCAAAGAAATACGCCACCAAGCTTGCCATTAATGGCACTTTTGATGATGTTATGAATGTCGTTGTGCGGGATATTAAAGAGCCTGTAAAGGCTAAAAAGAAGGCGAAATAAAAAATCAGCCTAACTTTTTCATGAAATTCTGTTTTATTCTTGTATCTAACTGTTAGTAGTTGCCAGTTATCTCCAGAAACTTTACGTAAAAGGAGTGAGTTTTTTAAAAACAAACATAAAAACGATAAAAAATGATAGATAGTGGATTTCCGAGCGATAATTATATAACAAATGTTTTAACCTCTTTTGAAGGAGACATCCTTGTATCTTATAAAGACACGGGCGGCATTCCAACAATCGGATACGGTCATACTGGCCCTAATGTTAAGCTGGGAATGACCGAAACACAAGAACAGGCATTAGCCGATTTAAAATCAGATATAGCCAAGTTCAATACTTTATCAAATACTCTTGTAAAAGTACCGAGAACCCAAAACCAAAGGGATGGTACAGTAGATTTCCTATACAATACAGGGGCAACTGGTTCAAGTATATGGGGCTTAATAAATGCAGGAAACTGGCAGGCAGCAGCTACCTTTATGGCCAATCATTACGAAACTGATTCACTTGGGCATAAACTACCTGGATTAGTAAAACGTAGGGCATTCGATGCGGCCGATTTGATTTCTTAATTTTAATTATATTTGTATTATGAAAACTAACAAGCCAGCCGAAATATTCGTTTTAATCCTTGCAGGGTTTTGCATATTTTGCTTTACCGCAACGGTTTTATTATTGTGCTTTCACGCTGTGCCACCCGAAAATAAGGATATGGTTAATATTTTTTTAGGTGTAGAAGGTACATTTTCAAGCGGGGTAGTCGGGTATTATTTCGGCAGCTCAAAAAGTAGCGCGGATAAGGATGTTACCATTGCCAACTCAACACTCAATCAACCAGCACCACCAGCACCACCAGCACCAGTACCATCACAAGAAACAAAATAGTAACCAAATAAATAAACATAAAATGACAAAAATATCATTAGCAATAGCAGCAGCGGAAGCCTTTGTAGCAAAGGAAGTAAAGGGTGCCGAAACAGTAGTTGAATCTATTGTAGCATGGGTTAAGAAAGAAGAACCGGCGGTACAACAACTGCTCACCGATGCAATAGCAGCCTATAAGGTATTGC
>OLMA01000369.1_pt1 | contig 13495 bp, 15 predicted proteins | sample 1604671 | NCBI WGS metagenome assembly OLMA01 (sample SAMEA104055725, study PRJEB20765) | soil metagenome | biome: Arctic tundra; feature: Polygonal ground; material: soil | place: USA | collected 2011-09 | depth 0-0.5 m | reverse complement strand
GGGGCTTATAGCCTCACCCTCTATCTTAGGTAGTCGAAGACCCTTGTAAAAAGATAAAGCACGCCCACGCCGTAGGGTGCATATATCTAGGATTAAGTTTAAGGGATAAGGAATAAGTGTGCAAAGGGGGGTTTACACTTTACACAAAAATTTTAGGGGTATTTTTAATGAATATCAGCAAGTTAAGGGTGTACAAATGGCAAAAAGTGTACACCCCCCTAATAAAAATATAAATTACTGATTACCAGAAGAAATAGAAGGTTTCATATTTTTGAGAGGGAGGAAACCCAGTAAAGCCCCTCTATAGGGTTTGGGGCAGGCACGAAAGGAATAGATACTTCGACAGGCTCAGTATGACAAATGGGCTGTTTGCGTTAGGGATAGTAATGTAAAGCCCACAGGAGGAACGACGAGGACTTGAAATGTATAGCCCGGCGGCTTTGCGAAGCATTGCCGTAACGCCCAAAGTATCATTAAATAATGCAGTTCTATATTTCTTTTGCCTTGACGCCAAAGAAACAAAAGGTCAAGACTGCTTAGTAATGCAGACAAAAACTACGCCCGGCTCCGCTAAACTAAACGAACTCGTTCCACTCAAACAGCGTTTAGTTTTACGCTCAGCCGGACTTGTTTTGTTTATGCATTCCTAAGAGGTCGGTAAGCGGAGAAAAGAAACCTTTGGAAATTCGATGAAGTATCCTAACTTTGTGATATTAACGTAAAACGAGAAAAAAAGATGATACTGCAGATAGAAAAACAAAAAAGTTGCATGGTTGTAAAGATCAACTCTGAGAAGCTTGACAGCCTTATTGCACCTGAACTGAAAGCGGAACTAGTGAACATAAATACAGATGGTGCAAAGAACATTATAATAGATATGTCGGACGCTCGTTACTGCGATTCATCGGGCCTTAGCGCAATACTGGTAGGTAACCGCCTTTGCAAAAATTCGGGCGGCATGCTGGTGCTTACAGGCTTAAAGGAGTCGGTAAAAAAGCTGATACTTATTTCGCAACTTGATAGTATACTTAATACTGCTGTTACCCTTGAAGAAGGTATGAGCCTTATTAGTGAAGCTACGGCAAGCAAGTAATGTTTTGGAGGACTTTGATGTAACAATTCTTGGTTGCAGTTCTGCTACTCCTGCCTTCGGAAGGTACCCCACATCGCAATATGTAAACATAGCGGGCAGGTCGTTTTTAGTGGATTGTGGCGAGGGAGCTCAAATGCAGTTGCGAAGGTTCTCGATAAAGTTCCAGCGCATAAACCACATATTTATAAGCCATCTGCATGGAGATCATTTTTTGGGGCTGTCGGGTTTATTAGCAAGTATGCATTTACTGGGGCGCACTGACCCACTGCACCTTTATGCTGAAGCGGGTTTGCAAGAGATATTAGATGTTACCAATAAGCACTCGCACACGGTATTGCAATATCCAATAATCTTTCACCCGCTCGATTTTAAGGAGAGCCAGGTGTTATTTGAAGATGAGAAGCTAACGGTATCGACCATTATGGTAAAGCATAGTATTCCTTGTTGCGGGTTTTTGTTCACCGAAAAACCAAGGCCGAGGAAACTGGTAAAAGAAGAAATAGAAAAACACAAAGTGCCTGTAGACCACATGGAGAAGTTGAAACAGGGTGAGGACTTTATTAACCTTGCCGGTGAAAGAATAGCAAACAGCGTGCTGACCATTGAGCCTGCACCGCCGCGTAAATATGCCTATTGCGCCGATACTATATATACCGAAGACATTTTGCCTGCTATACATAAGGTTGATTTACTTTACCACGAAAGCACCTTTATGGAAGGCATGCGCGACCGGGCCAAGCAGACCATGCACTCTACCACTAAAGATGCTGCCAACATTGCATTAAAAGGGGAAGTGAAGAAACTGATAATAGGGCATTTTTCAGCACGCTACAAAGACCTGCAACCTTTATTGGCAGAGGCTAAAGAGGTATTTGCAGAAAGCTACCTGGCAGATGAAGGAAAGAAAGTAATAGTGACATGAGCGGAAAACAATCGAAATACCAGGAAGCATCTCCTGAAGATATTAAGTATATGCAGGAGGCACTGAAAGAGGCCCGTAAAGCGCTCGGCAAGGATGAAGTGCCTATCGGTGCTGTTATTGTTTGTGCCGGAACCATTATAGCCCGTGCACACAATCTTACCGAGCAACTGACTGATGTTACTGCTCATGCAGAGATGCAGGCCTTTACGTCTGCCGCCAACCACCTTGGTGGTAAGTACCTGCAGGAATGTGCCTTGTACGTAACCATTGAGCCTTGTATTATGTGCGCCGGTGCCAGCTTTTGGGCACAAATAGGCCGTGTTATATATGGTGCATCAGACCCTAAACGGGGATTTATGACAGTTGGAACACAACTACTCCATCCTAAAACAGTAATAACCACAGGTATTTTAGAAACAGAATGCTCTGATATTGTGACATCTTATTTCCAAAGCAAAAGAAGGTAGTTGTTCCTTGCCGCGTGAGTCGTATTTTTTACTACCTTTGCATACCTAAATTAATATACGCCATGTATCCTGAAACACTAGTTAAACCGATGAAATCTGAACTTACGAGTTCCGGATTTGAAGATCTTACAACACCTACTGCAGTTGATAATGCTATAAGCAAAAAAGGAACAACCTTATTGGTGTTCAATTCTGTTTGTGGTTGCTCAGCGGGAGCAGCAAGGCCGGGTATTCTATTATCATTGAAGAATGAAAATAAACCTGAGAACCTTACAACTGTATTTGCCGGCTTTGATGTAGAAGCTACATCTAAAGCAAGAAGTTACACATTGCCTTATCCGCCTTCTTCACCATCTATAGCATTGTTTAAAGATGGTAAGCTGGTTCACTTTATCGAACGCCATCACATTGAGGGTCATTCAGCTAATATGGTTGCTGAAAACCTGAAGGCTGCGTACGACGAGTATTGCAAATAACCTTTAATAAAAAAGGCCGCAAATGCGGCCTTTTTCTATACTACTAAGTTCTTTTACTTTTTACCTTTTATCCAGTTCACTATTTTATCACACTCCGGCTTTTCAGGACTCATAGCCACTCCAGCCCAATGTCCGTTCTCATCTATCATAAACTTCTGAAAGTTCCACATTACAGGCGCATCCTGCACTCCATTCTCCGATTTCTCAGTCAGCCACTTATATAATGCATCCATGTCATCACCCTTCACCGATATCTTCGCCATCATTTGAAAAGTAACTCCGTAATTCTTAGTGCAAAAGGCCTTTATAGTATCATTCGTTCCGGGTTCCTGGTGCCCGAAGTTGTTAGCCGGGAATCCTATAATAGTAAAGTTCGCGCCGCCGTAATCCTTATAAAGCTTTTCAAGGTCGGAATATTGCGGGGTAAAGCCACACTTGGAAGCTGTATTTACGATAAGTACTTTCTTGCCTTTCAGGGAAGAAAAATCAAAGTCCTGCCCGTCAATGGTCTTGGCCTTAAAATCATATAAGGTCTTATATGCCACGCCAAATGATGCCAAAGACATGATTGCTATAGTTGATATACCTGCTAAAAGAAGTTTTGTTTTCATGTTGTTAAATTTACGCTAAAGTACAAAAAAACTATCATAATTTTCCGAATTCACATGTTTGCTTACATTTTGACCTTAATTATTATATATTTGTACCATTAAAATTATCTTGATGCGCAAGTTAGTACTACTTATAAGTGTTTGCATTTTATTACCATTTGTTGGTTTCAGCCAATACGACCTTGATTATGGATTAAAGCTTGGTGCTTCTAATTACCTTGGAGACATTGGTGGTTTAAGCCAATCGAGACGTCCGTTTGTTTTAGATATGAAAATGCAGGAAACCCGTTGGGCTGTTGGAGCATATGCCCGTTACAGAATACGTGATCCTTGGTCTGTTGAGGCACAGTTAAATTGGGTTCGTGTTTCAGGGGCAGATAGTTTAACAACAAAATATGACCCAAGAAGAGGCAGGAATCTTAACTTCAGGAACGATATTATTCAGTTAAATGCAATGGGTGAATGGACCTTTTTTGAAAACCCCGATCTTGGTAATACATACAGGTATGAGAATGCTTTCGCTGCATATTTATGTGCAGGTATAAGTATAATGTACCAGGATCCTTATGCTTATAACCCTTATCGTTATAGTTGGAACGCTCAGGGGCAAATGTCAGCAGGTGGAGGCTCTTTGTGGGTTAACCTTCACCCTTTAGAAACTGAAGGGGTGCATTATCACATTATACAACCTGGTATTCCATTTGGCGCCGGCTTTAACTTTACAATCAAGAAGACCTACAGGATTGGCTGGTCAATTACATGGACCAAAACTTTTACCGATTACCTTGATGATATAAGCAGTAAATACCCTGCCACTAACACCTGGCAACAATTGGGTCTCAGCCCTCAAATGCAGGCTGAAGCAGCATACTTTTCTAATCGTTCTACGGCTGCATCGGCAAGTGGAGTTGGCCTGGACAATTATGCTCCGGGTGCACAGCGTGGTATTCCAAGCAATAAAGATAGTTTCATTACTACCACTGTTGATGTGGGTTATGTAGTGCGTGGCCGAAGTAATTTTTACCACAGGCACTATGCCGGTTTGTTCAGCAAGAACCGTTACAAGGTAAGGAGAAGAAGGGCCAAGTTCTAAATATTCCTTGTTGATTTCACATATAAATCTGGTGCTTTTAAGTACGTTATAATTCATTGATACATTATGGAAGACGGTTCAGTTGAGGCTAAAGCGGTTATAAAAGAAAGGTTACATCCGAACCTTATTAAAGCTGTAATTGAGGCTTTGCAGCACATTTTCGGTGATAATAAATACGCAGATGCGGTTGTACGAAACATGCTCAAATCAAACCCTAAATGGGGTTCTAAGGACAGGAAATTCCTGGCTGAAACGGTATACGAAACGGTTAGATGGTGGAGAAAGTTATGGTCCATTTATGGTAAAGAAGTTAGTCTGAATGAAAAGAGTTTGTGGAGACTATTAGGTATATATTTCCATCTTTCAGGATATGACTTACCGGAATGGAAAGAGTTTGAAGGCTTAAAAGAAAGGCCATACGAGGATATATTAAAGGAAATTGAAGAGACCAGGGTTCTACGTGAATCTATACCTGATTGGCTGGATGAGATTGGAACCCGTGAATTGGGCGACCAATGGGAAAAAGAATTACATACACTTAATGAAACCGCACCGGTAATTATACGGACAAATACGTTAAAGACCAGCATACACGCCTTACAGGAAGCTTTGAAGGAAGAAGAGGTAGATGCAACTCTTATTCCTTCATACCCTGATGCATTGCAGTTGGACGTACGAAAGAACATATTCCGGACTGAGTGTTTCAGTAAAGGATTGTTCGAAGTGCAGGATGCTTCATCACAGGAAGTGGCATACTTTATGGAACTGAAACCCGGTATGCGTGTAATTGATGCATGTGCCGGAGCAGGAGGCAAAACCCTGCACATGGCTGCATTAATGCAGAACAAAGGTAAGATCATAGCATTAGATGTACACGAGTGGAAATTGAAAGAGATGCAGAAACGCGCTGCCAGGGCAGGTATCAGCATTATTGAACCAAGAGCAATAACCTCATCGAAGGTTACAAAACGCATGGATAAATCAGCTGATGTAGTACTGCTCGATGTACCTTGCTCAGGCTTTGGTGTGCTCAGGCGCAACCCCGATCTTAAGTGGAAATTGAATAAAGAAAGTGTTGACAGAATAACACTTGAACAAATACAGATCATAACATCATATTGTAGTATGGTTAAAGTTGGTGGTAAGCTGGTGTATGCAACATGCAGTATACTTCCATCAGAGAATGAGAACGTAGTTGATGCCTTTCTCAAAACTCACCCACAATACGAAAAGGTGAGTGAGAAAAAGGTATTACCTTCCGTATCGGGCCACGACGGCTTTTACATGGCAGCACTGAAAAGGCTCAGCTAAGAACCATTCAATAATAATTGCAATAGGATTTTCTTCTTATTTACTTCTGAAACTTCTTGACAATAACCGAAGCGTTATGCCCGCCAAAACCGAATGTATTGCTTAACGCAGCATTCACAGTCTTTTTCTGAGCCGTGTTGAAGGTAAAGTTCAACTTATTATCCAGTTCAGGGTCATCGGTAAAGTGGTTAATGGTAGGCGGTATTATGCCATCCTTAACCGTCATTATACAGGCAATAGCCTCCAAAGCACCGGCAGCACCCAGTAAGTGGCCAGTCATTGATTTGGTAGCACTAATGTTCAGGTTATAGGCATATTCGCCAAACACCTTTATAATAGCCTTAGTTTCAGCAATGTCGCCTAACGGAGTAGATGTACCATGTACATTAATGTAACCGATATCGGTAGGTTGCAAACCTGCATCTTCCAAGGCCAGCTTCATTACGTTTATAGCACCTAATCCTTCCGGGTGCGGGGCAGTCATATGGTGAGCATCGGCAGTCATTCCACCACCTACAACCTCAGCATATATTTTAGCACCACGCGCCAGGGCATGTTCCATTTCCTCGAGTATCAAGCAACCTGCGCCTTCGCCCATTACAAAACCATCACGGTCCTTATCAAAAGGGCGCGATGCTGTTTCAGGAGAATCGTTGCGTTCCGATAGTGCCTTCATAGCATTAAACCCGCCAATACCGGCCTGGTCTATTGCCGCTTCTGAACCACCCGATACAATAATATTGGCTTTGCCAAGGCGTATATAGGTAAATGCGTCTATCAGAGCGTTGGTTGACGATGCACAGGCCGATACCGTTGTGAAATTAGGACCTCTTAAACCATACTTTATTGAAATATGGCCCGAAAGGATATCTACTATCATTTTAGGTATAAAGAAAGGATTGAAACGAGGCGTTCCATCTCCCCTGCCATAGTTAACACACTCTTCAAGGAATGTGTCAAGGCCACCAATGCCCGAACCCCATATCACGCCTATGCGGTCGCGATCTGATTTTTCAAGGTCAATGCCTGAATCCTTTATTGCCTCTTCAACAGCAACTAAGCCGTATTGGGCGTACGGATCCAGTTTTCTTGCCTCCTTGCGTTCAAAGTGGTCTTCGGCTTTAAAGCCTTTCAACTCACACGCAAAGCGGGTTTTAAACTTGGCCGGGTCAAACCGCGTAATAGCTGCCGCACCGCTTTTCCCTGCTGTAAGTCCTGACCAGTACTCTGCCAGGTTATTTCCAATTGGGGTTAGCGCGCCTATTCCTGTTACTACTACGCGTTTTAACTGCAATGGGTATGTAATTATTTTACATTAGCTTCAATGTAAGCGATAGCTTCGCCAACAGTATTGATCTTTTCAGCTTGCTCGTCAGGAATTGCAATGTTGAATTCCTTCTCAAAATCCATGATAAGCTCAACAGTATCGAGAGAATCTGCACCAAGGTCATTGGTAAAGCTTGCTTGCGGTGTTACTTCTTTTTCGTCTACACCTAATTTGTCCACAATGATCTTTTTTACTCTTGCTTCGATAGAGGCATCATTTTTATTTGTCATGGTCGTCATTTTTAAATTGGCTGCAAAAATAGTAAAAATGGAATACAAACAACTTTATAAAATAATCTGTAATAATTCATTCTGTTAGCCGCTCCTGTAATACCTATATTATATAAGGTGTCTTTCAATATAATCTTCAATTGTGAGTTCTCCATTGTTAATAAATAACTGTTTGTTTGTCTGCCTAAAACTCTGAAGGTACTTGCTCTGGAATAACACTATTAATTTTTAATTCCTAATTCTTAATTAATGTTTTGGGCGTTTCCCTTCAGGTCGGGCTATACATTGCAAGTCCTCGCCTCCTATTGTCGGCTGTGGGCTTTCCACTTCTATCCCTAACGCAACTCCGCCCGTTCGTAATTGCAATTGCTTCAATTCCCCTTCATATCGCTTCATATAATTTCAGTTTTCAGGAAGTCCGTATTGTTAAATTGTTGATTATCATTCCGTTTTAAATTTCAATGAAATTTGTGAAATTGCTTCGTTTTTATTTATAAAGGGGGGGGTTACACTTTTTGCCATTTGTAAACCCTTAACTTGCTGATATTCATTAAAAATACCCCTAAAATTTTTGTGTAAAGTGTAAACCCCTTAATCGGGACATTTTAGATACTATTACTTATTTCAAAGAACAATTCCATTCCTCTCCTTTTACAAAGAGAGAGGGACACTGGGTGAGGTCACCTTACAAAGTTACAACAGCTAAAAGGCTATTAAAAGATAAAAGCTATAGAATTATAAACAACCCACTTACTACTCCATTACTGTATCACCAGTTTCCCACTGGCAATAGCTTTGCCATTTTCTGAAATAATGCGATACAGGTATATACCCGCAGGTTGCCCACTTAAATCAATTCTAACGTCACCCTGAACTTGTCGAAGGGTTTCGTTGTAAACTTGTTTACCAAGCATATTATAAATTTCTATTTCTCCTTTTTGATTCATCTTTTCAAATTGGAAATTGAATAGTCCCTTGCTCGGATTTGGAAAAACATTTATTTTATTATTATCAGTAATAGTTTTAATACCAAGAGTAGTATCAGGGTAAAATAATACTTGGCATAAAGAATCTACAGCACAAGCATTTTTTACTGTCAGGCAAACATTGTAACTCCCAGTATCTTTATATTGATGGATAGGAGTGATATCAACAGAATCATAAGTACCATCCCCAAAACTCCAATACCAATGAGTTGCCCAAGTTGAGCCATCAGAGGAAGTTGAAGGAGAACCCATGCCGCTTTGATAAAAAACGAAATTAGCATGAGGCTTATGACATATACAATCATCAAATATAGAATCGTTGATTATCGAATTTACTGTAACTGGTATAGAATTATTAGTATTGGATACTATACTAACTACCTTATTATCGCTCAAAGCTACAGTAACTGGAGCTAATTGATTTATATGAAATGTATCTATATTGCAATTACTATTACCTATACTATCTGTTTTTACAAAATATATACTTAACGCTCCATTGGTAAAATTTTGCGTTGCTCCCAAAACCCCAATTCCATGATCAGAAGTTTGCAAAACGAAAGCAGGATAATCTGTTTTGACACCGCCAATCCTTTTTGCCCATTTTATGTCACCTGCCGAATCAGCTTTAAATAAAACAATATGGTTATATGAAGTACCGGAATTTGTATCATTTGTTCCAATTACAAATAACATTTCATTCTGGGATGTTTGCTTACAAAATGACCAAGAAAAATAACTTACAGAAACCGGGTATAATAATGCGTTAATAATAGCGCCACTTGTATCAAAATCAAACCAAATATTCACACCTTGACTATTGGAAACAGAAGCAGCAATCGATTTACCATTAGGCTCAACGCCAATTTGAGCCTGGGGAATCCCATAAATGTAATAATTAACATATATAAAAGGATTGCTATTTATTAAAATGTGTTTACTCCATTTAGTATTACCATTTTTATCAATCTTTATAATACTGGTATCCTCCAGCAGAATCCGAAACAGCTATTAAATAAAAACATGAATCTGTTTTTGACCAAGACATATTCAATGCATCTCCTCCAAAACTTTCATTCGTCCATAGTATGTTACCGGACAAATTAATTTTCATTAACAGAGCTGCATTATTTTTAAGCGTAGTACCTGCTACAACATATCCTCCCGGCACTTCAATAGCACTATTTAAAAGGTTAGAGCTACCAGAAGTATAATAATTTGACCATAGAAGAGTACCTAAAGAATCTGTTTTTATTAAAATATGAGTATCACAAATTAAATAACCCTTATCGCTGGTCTGAATTATATTGCCATTTACCATATCACCCAATGGATTATTATATTCATATTCCTTTGACCATATCTTATTCCCTAATGAATCTGTTTTTATCAGGTATTCAAAATTATAATCTTCTGGCAAGCCAAGGATTGCAAAGCCCTTATCGGTTGTTTGAATAAATTGCATTGGAGAATCATCAATGCTTGTGCTGTATGATTTTTGGAATGTTGACTGTGCAAATAATGACAACTTAACTAGTAGGCAAAATATAAAAACTACTACCCCTTTTGTAATTCTTGTTTTTTTCATATCAATGGTTAATATTACACTCCACTAATATATGAATTATTAACTAGCTTTCAATTGACTATTCTAATTAAGAACACCTATTAAAAAAATCTTTTACTTTTAGGCTCTACAAATCATCGCCATGAAATTAAAAGGTAAAAATTTATTGGTCCTTGCAGGGCTACTTTTTTTTGTAATTATTGAAGCCTACTCTCGTGCCGGCGGTGGTGGTGGCAGCCATAGCAGTAGCGGTGGCGGCTTTAGTGGTGGCGGAGGCGGTTTTGGTACCGGTGTAGGTATCGGCTGGCTTTTAAGTGGTGGCTTTGGTGTTGGCAAAATAATAATACTGGCCATTATAGTTTTGTATTTTGTATACAGGTTCCAGTCGAATAAAGGTTCAGGTGGCACCGATATGGTAAGCGGCACATCAGAAGGCCCACAAGGTGCGCCTAAAGAAATAAGCCCTGATTTTTTTGCAGCTAACCAGGGCTTCAACCAAGAAGCCTTTATTGGTAAAGTAAGTGTTGCATTCATGGCCATTCAGGATGCATGGATGAACAAGAACCTTTCTAAAGTACGTAAGTGGATAAGCGATGGTGTGTACCAGCGTTTCAATGCACAGTTCATTATGATGAATGCATTAGACCAGGTGAATACGCTCAACAATATCCAGATCAAGCAAATACGTATTGAATCGGCCGAACAGGAAGGCGAATACAGCATTATTACAGCATCGGTTTATTTCAGCGACGATGATAATTTTGTAAGTAAAAAATATCCTGAATTCGATGAACGCTTTACAGGCGATACTGCTGTTGAATACTGGACCTTCATTAAAAAGACCAGCGCAGTAGAGAAAGATCTTTACCATAGTAACAACTGCCCTAAATGCGGCTACCCATTGAAAGATGATGCAGGTGAGGTAAGCAAGTGCGAATCGTGCGGAACAGTTACCTACCTGGGAGATTACGATTGGGTATTGTGCGAAATAACACAGGAAGAAGATTACCTGAGAAACAATTACAGAGTGAATAAGAACGATGCGAGCATCGCTCCACTTTATTCAAATCCCGATGAACACTTCTGCATACAATTGATGGAAGACAAGGCATCGAATGCTGTTATGCAATACTTTGTATCGCACACCACGCACGACCTTAAATACATCCATCGCTTTACCGATGAAGGTTTGTTTGCAAGCATTGAACAATCAGTTAAAACACAGGAGAAATATATTTTCAACCGCCTTTACCTTAACGAGGTATTGCTGGTAAGTTGCATACAGGCTAATAATATGTGGATGGCAACATTCAATATCTATTATTCATCTATGCGCCTGAGGGAAACCCCTACCGGTTTAAGCAAAATAGATGACACTGTTATTGAACGTGCATTGGTATTGACACTTTCTAAAAAGGTAGGAGCCGTTAAGAAAACCGAGCTGTGGAGCTTTGCCTGCCCTAATTGCGGAGCGCCATATACCGACACTACAACAACCAAATGCGGTTATTGCGATGCGACCATTAACTCAGCCGATAACGATTGGGTTATGGTTAGTTTGGGAGAACCTGCTTAACTGTGTGAACGGCCTGACCTTACCCTTGGTGTGCCATGGCACTTGTGGCCTACTTTATAATCGTGCGATAGCGTTAACAGGTAAAATATACCCACGTTAATACTACCGTTAAAAGCATGGGTTGGTTTAATATCGGTATAGTAAGGTGTGGTGTTATAAGGCTGGCCTAATCCATCAACACCTTGCACATCGGTAAAACTATAAGTAACCCTGAAATCGGTAAGAATAAAAATATAATCAGTTACACTGTACTTCCCTCCTACTCCAAATACACCCGAAACAGCACTTTTAGCAAAATTATTAGCAGCGTTAAAACTAGAAGTATACGTAGGGTTAGAGAAATTGCCTGTATAATTAGCTCCTTGTATCATATCGTATTGCGCTCCCAATTCTACAAACGAACCTGAACTGGTTTCAAGGCAAAGCAATAAAGGTATCTGGTATGCAGTAAGATTAATCTTTGAATTATATGTTTGGTTCGAAGCATACATATTGCCATCGGGCAACATACCTGTTTTAGTAAAGTTTCCGCTATAACTTTGATTTAACGAGGCATATAAAAAGTTGGTTTCTATTCCAACATTATCAGTTATATCATACGCCAAATGCAATCCGCCATTATACGATAAAGAAAGTGTTTTACTTTCTGAATTGCCAGCGCTAGATGTCCCTGAGTTTATTAACCAGAATGAAGATACACCACCACGGCCACCTATCTCTAAGGTTTGGGAACAGCCTGAAACAGATAAACCCGATAATAACAAAACAAATAATTTTTTCATACTCCTCTTTTTGGTGGAGCGAAATTAGGAAAAATAAAAGTGAATAATAAGAGCTGAACGTTAAGCTATTGTGATTTCAAACAAGCGTATGCGACGGGCAGTATCATTTCTTCCCATAAAGCATATTCTTTTGCCGATGGATGCAACCCATCGCTTGCAATAAGCTCAGTATTATTTTTCATTTTACGGGTTTCAGGATAAATATCCACGCATTTCAAACCTCTCTTCATTGCTTCTTTTTCCAGTATAGTATTGAACTCAGCAATACCTTTTGAAATATCTCTTCCATTACTATACTGTGCACCTGTGGGAGTAACTCCGAAATCAGGGATAGTAATTAAAACGAGGTTCTTTTTATTGGGTAATTCAGATTGTACTTTATCTAGTATAAAAGTCAAGTTTTTATGAAAGGTTGTAGAATCTACACCCTGCACCCAATCGTTCACACCAATAAGCAGGGTGACAAAATCAGGTTTTATCTGATCAACCAAAGGTAATTCACGGTCTATCAGGTCCTGGGTAGTCCAACCTGTTCGGGCAGGGTTAGCAGATAGCTCAATATCTACTCCTTTTTCATTTAAGTGCTTTGTCAGTATCAAGGGCCAGGCCTCATCTGGTTTAGCGCCTTCGCAACAGGTATACGAATCGCCCAGGGCCACGTATTTCAGTTTTCCATTTGGTTCCGGATTTGCGGCCATACATCCTATTATTAGTACAATTAATACTACAAAGTTCATTCTTTTCATAATCCTATTTACGTATTTTATATGCAATCCGGATTCCAAGAAACAATTATTTTAAGATTATTTACTCAATGTTGCATTTTTTTACAATCTTTGCAGCCCAATTAAAAAAATGACTTCGTAGCTCAGCTGGTAGAGCAAAAGACTCTTAATCTTTGGGTCGTGAGTTCGATCCTCACCGGGGTCACATTAAAAAATAAAAAAGGCTGCTAATAGCAGCCTTTTTTATTTTCAACCTGGTTAATTTATTTTCAACGTACTATAAGTTTCCCATGAGCAACTGGATCTCCGGCTTCGGAAATAACTTTATA
>OLMA01000038.1_pt1 | contig 13743 bp, 9 predicted proteins | sample 1604671 | NCBI WGS metagenome assembly OLMA01 (sample SAMEA104055725, study PRJEB20765) | soil metagenome | biome: Arctic tundra; feature: Polygonal ground; material: soil | place: USA | collected 2011-09 | depth 0-0.5 m | reverse complement strand
GTACCACCACCGCCACTTGTATTTCCAATTGTATTTGTTGTAACTGTCATAGTACCTAAATAAGATGATCCGCCACCACCACCACCAGAGCCCATTCCACCTCCCGAATATCCGCCACCGCCGCCGCCATAATAACCACCACCGCCACCACCGGCAGCATCACTACTGGAAGAAACACCTGAACCGCCATTATATGCACTACCGTTATTACCATTTTGTGAATTTCCTTGACCCCCGGTTCCGCCCGCCGCCTGTGAACCGCCGGTTGCGCCCGGACTCACTTCATAATTTGCCCCTGCAGCCCCTGCGGTAGTTGAACCTCCTGCGCCGCCATAACCTACACCGGTTGTTTTTGTACCGCTTGTATTATATGCAGCATCGCCAGCGCCGCCGCCGCCGCCTGCAATTGCAAGGTAGGTTCCGCCTGAATTTTGAACTGCAGACATACCGCCACCTGCACCTGCATAATAGTTTTTAGTGCTTTGCGCGCCACCACCACCAAACCTCGATGAAGTTCCCAGGCTATCTCCGCCCTGGCCTACAATTATTGTTAATGTTGAGCCCCCAACGACAGTTGCCGTTCCCTGAACGTACCCTCCGCTGCCGCCACTGTTATAATATCCTGTCCAGCCTTCTCCTCCACCTCCGCCTGCACCCCAGCACTGAATTGTTACAGTTGTTATGCATGCGGGGATATTCCAGGTTTGATTAGAACCGGTATAGGTGAAAACCTGGCTTCCGTGCGCACAGCCGCCGGTTACAGTTACCGTTAACGATGAAGCGGAACTTACACCGCAGGCGTTACCCGCAGTTACGGTTATAGAGCCCGAGCCTGCTCCTACAGCAGCCGTTACTGTAATTGAATTGCCTGTAGAAGAACCTACAATTGTACCTACAGTGGCAGGAACCGTCCATGTATAAGAACTAGCCCCCACAACCGATGTAACAGAATATACGTTATTAGTTGAACTGGCAGTAATAGATGCGCTGCCTACAATGGTACCAGGTGTAGATGGGGCCGTGCTACATGGACATACCACAGTTTGCCATTGTCCGCTTGTAGCATAATATGCTTCCATGCAATTGGTGGTAGAATTAAATATAAGTGTACCAGATGGAGGGGCAGGTATAGCCGCTAATTGGGTAGAGGTTACAGTAGGTAAAAGAATACCACCATTTGTATTTGGAGATAGATCTAAAACCGCGCAACTATTGGGGGTGGCGCCTGTTGCGTTAATACCAACGGTTTGGGCAGAAAGAGTAATGGACCCAAGAATAAATACCAATGCAATAATGGCAGAAGGGAACCTTCTGTATATGTTAGCATTAATATTTTGTTTTAAAATTTTCATTCCAATTCCAATTAAATTTATTGTACATCAAGCAAAAATAAAACTGCATCACCAATTTCATTTCCGCTGGTTTCCTTCATTGTATAGGTATTTGTTGCACTTGTAGAAATGGCAAGGCCACCATATGCATAATCATTATGTCCAGTAGTATTAGCATCGGAATTCAAACTTGTAAGTGCGCCTGCATTAACCCATGCAGGGGCAGGACTTGCTTCCCAAAAATTACAATATGCGCCAATGGCGTAGGAATTAGCGGTTACAACTAATTTAGCAGCAAGGGTTTGACAACCTGCACAAGTAGTTGAGTTGGTTGCATTAGCAATAATGTCAGAAGCGTCAGGCGTACAATTAAATCCGGTTAGAGCAACAGCAAAGTTGTCATTTTCTATATAGCCAGTTTCGTTAATTGTTATTGTATATGTTCCCGCAGATGGTGCAAGAAACCAGAAAATAGCTATTTCTGAATACGTGGTTGCTATTTTATTATAAAGAGTAGCAGACCCTGTCCATGCACCTGTGATATCAACAGATCCGGTAAAATTTGGAGTACCTGGTGCATTAAATCCATCACAAGCTACAATTACAAGGTCATTTGTATTACTTGTGGTTATGGAAAGACTATTACTTGTAAGTGCATTTACCCCGCTTTTATTTTTAGAAGCAGCATTAGGATCACGTATAATTGTTCCTCCATGTACGCAGGCGCTTACAGTTACCAATTCGGTACCTGCAGCACTTGTACCGCAGGCATTTGTTGCTGTAGCTGTTATGGTGCCCGATCCGGCACCGCCTGCAGCAGTCACGGTTATAGTACCGGTTCCTTGCCCTGCTGTTATAGTACCTACTGCAGCAGGAACTGTCCATGTGAATGAGGTTGCACCTGCAGAAGTAGCCGTAAATGTATTTCCTGTTGAATTTTTTGAAATAGGTGTGGTACCGCTTACAGTTGGTGTAGCTGGAGCACCCGATGGCGCTGTTACTGCTAAGGTACTTGCAGCGCTGGATCCGCAAGCGTCATTAGCTTTTACTGTTATATTACCTGCCGTGCTTCCGCCTGTAATTAAAATTGAGTTTGTTGTAGAGCCACCGGTAATAGTGCAACCGGCCGGTACTGTCCAGGTATAAGACGAAGCGCCTGATACCGCGGCAACAGAATAACTAATATTAGTTGTACCCGAACAGAAATCGGTTATACCTGAAATGGCTCCGGGGGTTGCGGGAGCTGCACCGCTTCCGGTAATTGCTAAAGTTCTGGCAGCGCTTGTACCGCAAGAATTATTGGCAGTTACAGAAACGTTTCCTGAACTGCAGCCCATTATAGCGGTAATTGTATTTGTAAGGGAACCTGTTGTAATGGTTGCACCAGTAGGTAAGGTCCATGTATAACTTGTAGCCCCCGTAACTGCAGTAACAGAAAAAGTTTCGTTAGCGCCCGTTGCCGGTGTAGTGGTAGTACTTGAAATAGCACCCGGTGTACCAGGCCCTCCGTTACAGAGGCAATAGCATTTAACCCATTTTGGCGTAGCTCCTGCAAAATATGCATAATAGCAATTAGTTGAATCGTCCAGTACAAGTAACGAAGTAATGGGGGAGCTAATGCTGTTCATTTGTGCTAAGGTCATCCAGGGAAGCATAAAGCCGCCATTAGTGCAACCGGACATATCTAATACTGCAGAGGAGTTAGGTGGGTTACTGGTAGAATTAAAACTCACGTTTTGAGAATACGCAAAAGGTGCGGCCATGATTAGCAAGCCAAGGACTATTTTGCAGAGTATTCTTTTTTTCATGATAAAAACTTAAACTTTATACTAAAAAACACTACGTATATATTACTACGTAAATATCCGTAATAAGTTACAAATACAACTCAAATATTTATTAACAGTTTTTGATAGCGCAGAACACGTGATTATGAGTATTTTCCACAACTGTTTATATCCTACTAAATCCTCAGGGACAAATCTACTATAAAAAAACACAAAAACCAATAGTTTTTCAGTAAATAAACCAATAGTTTAATGAATAGTTTTTTTTACACTACAGATCAGCCTAACTAATTGATTTAGCTGGATATTCATATAAAAATAAAAATGATAAATTATTGCGTACATTAAACTTTAACCGTTAGAATTACTCTAATGCCTAAATAATAAAAATCATGAAAAAACAGTTTTACTATTTTCTGCATTTGCAATGGCTGCAACCATTTTAAATTCCTGCTCTAAACCCAATGATGGTTCTCAAGGACCCCAAGGGCCTTCTGGACCAGCTTATACCGGCACTTTAAGCGGTCACGTTGATCTTTATGATCAGTATGGCAGTCAGATACTTAACTCAAAATCTGCAAGGGTTGTTCTCTATAACTCTTCTAATGTGGTTATTGACTCTGTAAATGCAGATTCAACCGGAGCATATTCATTCAGTAAAATATCGACGGGTATTTATACGCTGGCATTCAGAGATACCGGTTATGGACAACAACTGCATCAAAACTTTCAGTTTCTTGGAGGGGGAGATTTAAACGTGGATGGAAAAATATCCAGAATACCTAATTTTAATATTACCGGGGTAACTATTGATTCAATTAACCATACAACCGGTAATGTTATACTAACCTGCTCGGTTAATGCAGACACAAAAACAAGAACCCTGCTAATTTTTGCTTCAGGCAGTTCTTCAGTTTCATCGGATCCTGCGAATTATTTAGCGGTGATATCTCAAACTATAAAAGCAAATGCTACTTCAGTGGTTATCCAGTTTCCATTAAACACGTTGTATAATGTCGGTCTTACCAGTGGTTCTACGGCGTATTTTGCTATTTATGGTGCGACAGCAAATTATAGTTCAGCTTCAAATTATGAAGACTATACAACAGGCAGAACAATATATACTGCTCTTACAGCATCGGCATTTTCTCCCGCCCCGACATCTGTATTGCCTTAACGAACATCTATTTTGATTTCTAAAGAGCCCTGACAGTATCGTTAGGGCTTTTTTATTTTTGGTAAAAGATCGGGTATTTTAAATTCTTAACTTTGCCCCTGAATGGAATAGCATGAGTGACTGGAAAAAAGATATAGCGACTTATCATCATCAGTTTGAAGCGGGTGAATTGAATGAATCTCAAATGGATAAGGACCCCATCCTTCAATTTGAAAAATGGTTTGCCATTGCCCTTGAAGAAAAGGTACAGGAGCAGAATTCGTTCGTTCTTTCAACTTCAACTTCAAGCGGAGTTCCTTCTGCAAGGGTTGTATTATTAAAGAACGTCGACACAAGGGGATTTATATTTTTTACGAATTATGAAAGCCGCAAAGGGAAAGAATTGGAAGAAAACCCTTTTGCAAGTATGACATTTTACTGGCCAACATTGCATAGGCAAGTCAGGATAGAAGGCAAAGTGGAACGAGTGAGCAAAGAGGAATCGAAAGAATATTTTCATTCAAGACCTAAGGCCAGCCAGGCTGGGGCTTGGGTTTCTCCGCAAAGCCAGGAAATATCTTCACGAAAGGAACTGGATGAAAAGCATAATGCATTTATGCAAGAACATCAGCATAGCGATATACCAACACCTGAAAATTGGGGCGGATATCGTATCATACCAAAACATATAGAATTCTGGCAGGGTCGTACCAACCGTTTACATGATCGCCTGGCTTATACTTTCGATAATGGTAAATGGAGAATATACAGAATGGCCCCTTAAAAAACTATACTATGTGGAAAGAAGAAAAAAACAAATTGCATAAAGAATTTAAGTTCAAAGACTTTTCGGAAGCCTTTGCATTCATGACCCGTGTAGCTTTGATAGCTGAAAAAATGGATCATCACCCGGAGTGGAAGAATACCTATAACACCCTTGAAATATGGCTGAATACACACAGTGCCGGGGATATAGTGACCGAGAAAGATCACAAACTCGCGAAGGCTATTGATGGGTTGGAGAAGAAAAGTTAATTTCGCCACCCTATGTATAGCTCCCTTAAAGAAATTAAAAATGCCATTGCTGCTGATAAAACAACCTGTGTTGCCCTTGTGCAGGATTACCTGGCACGTATAGAAAAGGAAAAGCATCTGAATGCTTTTCTGGAGGTTTGGGGCGATGAAGCTATTACCAGGGCTAAGTCGATTGATGATAAAATAAAGCAGGGTGAGGCAGGGAAACTTGCCGGAATGGTAATTGGCATTAAGGACAATATTTGCTATAAAGGACATAAAGTATCGGGCTCTTCAAAAATATTAGAAGGTTTTGAATCGATCTATAGTGCCACGGTGGTTGAACGCTTGCTTGCAGAGGATGCTATAATTATTGGCCGCTGCAACTGCGATGAGTTTGCTATGGGCAGCTCCAATGAAAAATCGGCTTACGGCAAAGTGTTAAACCCGCATGATAATAAGCGTGTACCCGGTGGCTCATCAGGTGGTTCAACCGCGGCAGTTGCGGCAGGCTTATGCCTGGCAGCCTTGGGTAGCGATACAGGTGGCTCTATTCGTCAACCGGCATCCTTTTGTGGGGTAGTTGGTATGAAACCTACATACGGAAAAGTTTCACGCTATGGTTTGCTTGCGTATGCTTCTTCGTTTGACCAGATGGGCCCCCTGACAAATAATATTGAAGATGCTGCCTTAATATTGGAAGTTATGGCTGGTAAAGATGAGTATGATAGTACAATGTCGGATAAACCTGTGCCTTCCTATAGTTCGGAATATAAAAAAATTGAAATTAAAAAACTCCGCATAGCCTATTTAAAGGACTGTGTAGAGCATACAGGGCTTGATCCTGAAATTCGTAAACATATTGAAAATGTTATTGCTGATCTGAAAGGACAAGGCCATGTAGTAGAGCCTGTCTCTTTTCCGTTAACCGATTATGCTGTTCCTTCATATTATGTTCTAACTACCGCAGAGGCATCATCCAATTTATCCCGTTACAGCGGAATTAATTATGGCTACTGCAGTCCCAATGCTACCGATTTGGAATCAACCTATAAAAAATCACGTACTGAAGGATTTGGCAAGGAAGTTAAGAGGCGTATTATGCTGGGAACCTTTGTGTTAAGCTCAGGTTATTTTGATGCCTATTATGCTAAAGGCCAAAAAGTAAGAAGGCTTTTTTCAGAGCAAACCGAAGCTATTTTGAAGGACTACGACCTTATTCTACTTCCAACAACACCTGGTACGGCATTTATGTTCGGGCAAAATGACATTGACCCCGTAAAAATGTACCTTGAAGATATATTTACAGTACAGGCTAATATAACCGGATTGCCTGCTATTTCCTTGCCACTGGGCAAACATTCTAACGGAATGCCCTTTGGTGTTCAACTGATGGGTAGGCGGCATGAGGAACTTACTTTGTTTGCTTTTTCAGAACACTTAATGAACAGTGCTTCGTGAATATCTAATAGCTTTTTTGTTTGCTAATTCTGATATTTATTCTTAAAATTGTGACTTTTGTATAACATTTTCAGAAATTAACCGTTAGAATATTGAGTATGACAAAGAGGTGGAACTATAAAACGATGTTATTTACCGTATCAATGGTAATGGTGTTTGGCTTTTCCAAGGCTGGCATTCATTATAAAATTGGCCCGGGTAAGGACAGTACACAGATGCTGGTAGATGACCCTATCGCCGCATCACTTGATAGTCTTTCCCAACTTAATTTTTTTGAAAAAGGGTTTGATGTTGTAAAGTCCCCTAACTACAATTTCTCAACTGATTCTATACCAGTATATAGTGAAAAAGAGGTTGAAGACAGGTTTGCAAAGCTCGATGGACAAACTCCTTTTGGTATACAGTACAACGCTGTTGTTAAGGACTATATAAATATGTATGCTGTAAGAAAGAGACAACTTACGTCAAGGGTATTGGCATTAGGAAGACTTTATTTTCCAATGATGGAGCAAATACTTGATAAGTATAAAATGCCATTGGAATTAAAATATCTGGCAGTGGTAGAATCAGCATTAAACCCTACCGCATGTTCTAAAACAGGTGCAAGGGGACTGTGGCAGTTTATGTATACTACTGGAAAACTTTATAACTTACATGTAACATCGTATGTTGATGAAAGGAATGATCCGTACAGGGAAACTATAGCTGCATGTGAATATTTAAAATTCCTTTATGGAATGTTTGGCGACTGGCAATTGGCTATAGCTGCATATAACTGTGGCCAGGGTGAGATAAGCAAAGCTATACGCCGTTCAGGTGGAAAAACAAATTTCTGGGCGATCAGGCCTTACCTTCCAAAAGAAACCCAGAACTACGTTCCTGCATTTATAGCTGCTACATACGTTCTTCATTATGCGACTTCATTGAACATATACCCAAGCATTGTTAATGCAACTTATTTTGATGTAGATACAGTTACTGTGCATCAGCAACTATCATTCAGCCAGGTATCAGCATACCTGAATGTACCAATGGCTACTCTTGAATATCTCAACCCATCTTATAAATTAGGTATTGTACCTTACAGCTCTGATGCAAGTTATGCTATTTGTTTACCGGTGTCAAAGGCCGGTACGTTTGTAGCCAATGAGAATACTATTTATAACCTTGCTAAGAAAGATACCCTTACCAGTTCACAGATACTGGCAATGCAGGAATCTTCTCCTCAGGTTGAATACTATAGGGTAAAACGCGGAGAGCATCTGAGTACAATTGCTAATCGTTACCATTGTACTGTAAGGGAATTAAAGGAATGGAACGGGCTTGCAAGTAACAGTGTTGAACCGGGGCAACACCTGACAGTATATATTAATCGGGGACATCATGCGAACAGTACCTCAAATATTGCAAGTAAAAAGACCTCAAATAAAAAGGAGTATGTAGTTCAGACAGGCGATACATTATGGCATATTTCACAAACTACTGGTATACCAATTGCTACACTGAAGAGGCTGAACCCAAAGAATTCTCTTATACCCGGAACACATATTAAGTTGTCCAGTAACTAAGATAGGATTATATTACTTCTTATTAAGTTCGTTTATAGCTATCCATGCCATAAGGCCCATACCGGTTTCAAGGGCTTTCTCATCAATATTGAATGTAGAAGTGTGTACGCCCGAAGTTATTCCTTTGGCAATATTACCAGTGCCCAATCTATAAAAACAAGCCGGCTTTATCAGTGAGTAGAAAGCAAAGTCCTCTGAGGTCATTCGTTTATTAAGGGTAACTACATTTTCCTTGCCTAAATATACTTCGGCCGCTTTTTGCGCATGCTCTGTAATATCGTTATCATTAGTTAAAACAGGGTATCCTTTATCAACGCGTATTTCACAATCTCCACCCATTTCTAAAGCCGTCGATTTTGCAATATTTCTTATAATCTCATGCGCTTCAGTTCTCCATTCTTCATTCATTGTTCGAAAAGTGCCATCAATTGAAACCTCTTGGGGTATTACATTGGTTGCTCCATTAGCCATCATCTTTCCGAATGCAAGCACAGTAGGAATGCTATGATCCGGATGTTTCATGAACCTTTCATTCAATTCTAAAAGTATCCGCGAAGCGATCAATAACGGACTTACATAAGTTGCAGGCATTGCCGCATGGCCACCTTTACCTTTTACGATAAGATATATTTCATCGCACGATGCCATATAGGTACCCCCAATGAAGCCTACTTTTCCTGTTTCAAGTGTAGGGTACACGTGTTGTGCAATAATGGCAGCAGGTGAAGGGTTTTCCAGTACCCCTTCTTTTATCATAACAGATGCTCCACCAGGCAGCTTTTCCTCACCCGGTTGAAATATTAATTTAATAGTGCCGTCCCATTCCTGTTTTAATTCAGTAAGTATCATTGCCGCGCCAATCAAAGAGGCGCTATGTGCATCATGCCCACACGCGTGCATTATTCCGTTATTCTTCGATTTGTAAACAACATCATTCTTTTCTTCAATAGGCAGGGCATCGATATCAGCGCGGAGCGCTACAATTTTACCTGATTTTTTACCTTCTATATTAACAACGATACCGGTATTAGCAATTTTACTGACCTTTAAACCAAGTCCCTCTAAAACTGAAGTTATATATTCTGCAGTTTTGAATTCCTTAAAGGATAGTTCAGGGTTAGCATGGATATGCCTTCTTATATCAACTACCGAATTAAGATACTGCTGACTTAGTGATTTTATTTTCTCAAGTGTATCCACGTTGCGTATTTTCAGGTCAAAAATAAAAAACCTCTGACCGGAAAGCCAGAGGTTTTTTATTTAAACTATATAATATCTTAATATTTTCCGCCTTCGTTCTTGCCTCCTAAACCAATAGGGCTTCCCACTCTGGTCATTGCACAACGGAAACCAATGTAATCAGTAGCCTGGTGCTCTTCAAGGAACCTGCGTGTTCCCGGATCCATCCAGAAAGCACGGTCTTTCCATGAACCACCTTTATATACGTGAGTTTCATCACTTATAAGTGTTGTGGTACCTGTTTCATACATTATCTTTCCATTAGGGTGGTTAGTTTTAGCTGACTCACCCTCTCCATAGAAGATACTTGAGTTAACATCACCATCCTCATAGCTTCTTTCGTCCGATTCATGATAGTTCCTGCGTTCAGCAAGGTTATCTTCTTTATGGTTCTTGTCAACATCCCTCATCTTAACCTGGCCCGGAACACTTACGATATCACTATCAGTTCCGTTGAATGCATATTGCAATGAATCCTGGATAACTGTACCATCCTGATCTTTAACAGCGGTCTGGTATTGGTTACCTCTGAACGGCCTGAATTCAAATTCATCATCTGGTGTTAATGGCCTGTACACGTCCATTACCCATTCGCTCACGTTACCCGCCATTCCATAAAGGCCATAATCATTTGGCCAATAAGAATAAACTGGAGCAGTTACGTCAGCAGCATCGTTAAGGTCGCCTGCAACACCCATATAATCACCTGCGCCTTTTACAAAGTCAGCAAGTTCTTGTCCCCTGTATTTATCGTCAGGATTACGTGTAGCGTGGCCATTCCAAGGATATATCCTTCTGTGATAGATCAATTCTAATGTAGTGTTTCCAATTAAGCCGTAAGCAGCAAATTCCCATTCTGCTTCGGTTGGAAGACGGTAGTCAGGTAAGAAGATTCCATCTTCTATTCTCACATTACGTTCACCATTACCTGAAGGGTTAAGATCAGGAAGCGGAGTTTTAACCTGACCTGTCCATTTACCTGCAAGATAAGTATCTGTATTAAAATAGTCAGCATCGGATGGGGTAGGGTTCCAATCAAGGATGCCTTCACGCACCAGGATGAATTCATTTACCCTGTCTGTACGCCATTTACAGAAATCGGTAGCCTGCAACCAGTTAATTCCAACAACAGGGTAGTCATTGTAAGCAGGGTGGCGTAAATAATACTTTACGTAAGGCTCGTTGTATGCCAATTTATTTCTCCAAACTAAAGTGTCAGGCAGAGCCTTGGTATATATCTGAGGATAGTTAGAGGTGAATACTCTTGATGTCCAGTAAAGATATTCGCGGTAGTTACTATTGGTAACTTCAGTTTCATCCATATAAAATGAAGATACCGTAACACGTCTTGGTACGTTGTTCCAATCTGCCATTACGTCATCCTGCGATCTTCCCATTGTAAAAGTTCCACCCTCAATGAAAACCAGACCAGGACCGGTTTCCTGTTCTTCATATGGTGATACTTCAAATCCACCATTCTTAGGATCATTCAGGTTCCAACCGGTAACCGTCGATCTTTCATGCGAACAGGAAGCAAGTATTACTGTTCCTGCAATGGCTAAAATACTGATGTGTCTATTCATAACTTGTCAAGTATATTATTATATAGCGTGTATCTTCTACTAGAAAGAAGGGCAATTAATTGTTCTGAAGGTTCTGTGGTGCGGATGGCACGAAAACTGAAAAGTTAAAGAAAGCTCATGAGAACCTGCAGTTTGTTCAGTCAGTTTTGATATAGTTACATCATAGCTATATCCAAATCGAATGGTTTTCTTTTGAAAACCTATTAATAAAATAATCGCATCCTGGTTTCTGTACCATATACCACCTACAATTGGTCCTTTCATAGCATAAAAGCCAAGTTCTAATTGCTGGAAGTCCTGTTGTTTCTGGAAAATAACGTTAGGAGAAATAATCACCTCGTCATCTTGTATTGAATGCCCGTTAATAGGTATCATAGCGCCGGCATGCCCGGTGTATTTTATTGGTAAAGGACTGTTGCCGGTTACAAACGACTCATCAGGCTGGGTAAGGTGGTCCGCAGAAAACCCAAAGAATACATTTCTGCTGTAACCTAATATTCCTGCAGAAAAATCAGGAACACCAACACTTGTACGTGTTGCGGTTTCATTTGTATTATATACAAATCCGCGTGTAGCATCAATCATATCACCAAATGTTAACTTAGACCAGTCAACACTTTTTTGATGATAAGTAGCCTGAAATCCTGCGCTGACAGTGAATGTACGGGTTATAGGTAATTGAAATGCATAGATAGCGCTAATATTGCTTGTGGTAAGAGTTGCCTGACCAGCCTGATCCTGGGTTGCAAGTATTCCGATACCTCCGGATAATGCATCAACGTGCTGATCATAAGAGCCACTGTATGTTACATAAGTGCCGGGTATGTTCGGCCACTCATCTCTGAAGTTTAAGCAAATTCTCGGGCAGTTTGCGCTGCCGGCAAATGCAGGATTTAAATATAAAGGGTTGGCATAGAACTGCGTAAACTGCGGATCTTGAGCCTTGGCATTAAATGATATACCTACCATCAGTATCATTACAACTGTTAATAAAATGTATAATTTTCTCATGACAGTATGATGCATTAGAGTACAAATATACGAAAAAAAGGATATGATTGTTACGCTATTTGCTTTTTTTCAGGCTGAACAATAAAATTCAATACTTAAAGTTATTGGGATGCGATACGTTATACAGTACAGAACCAAAATGCATAACTTTGCTCAATCCAAAAGGCTAAAACTGAATCCTTGATGAAAAAATTGCTTTTATATACTGTTTTTGCCCTGTTTTTATCATTTTCCTATATTACTAATGCGCAGGTAAAGCAAAAAGTTGTAACTCCTGTTAAAAAGAGCACTGAGACAAGTAATACACAACCTATATCGAATTTAAAACCAGTAATAAATAATAACGGACTTATAGTATTGCAATGGCAAACACCTCATACAGAAAGCCTTGGAGAAAGTGGACCTTCTAAAGTATTTATTGGATTTAAAGGTGCTACCTATAATGGAGGTATTTCATACCTGCCTGAATATCTCGCGCATGTAAAACTGAATGGGGCTACAAATCATATCCAGGTGGAGCTGCTAAACACCACTTATGAGCCTCTTACTGCTGCCGAAGTTGCGGCTGTTAATAAAAACAAGGCAATAACAGGAGAAGTAAAATTAACGTATAGCATTGTACATGATGAGGGAGAGCCATACGCACAAGCGCTTTTGCTACCTATACGTAAAAATGCACTGACCGGGCAGTACGAAAAGCTTGTATCCTTTAAATTTAATGTTCAACAAAGTGAAGAACTCTCACAAAAAAATAACAAGCGGAAGGCAAATTTTGCAAGCAACTCTGTTTTAGCTTCAGGGCATTGGTATAAGATTGGTGTAACAGCCGACGGAGTATATAAATTGGATTATACTTTTTTAAAAAACCTAGGCTATTCCATGTCCTCCCTTGTACCGTCTGATATCCGTATTTATGGTACAGGCGGTGCTATGTTATCTGTTTATAATAGTGTTCCTAAACCAGATGATCTGCAGGAAAATGCAATTTTTGTTCAAGGCCAAACAGATTCATCATTTAAGCAAACAGATTATGTGCTGTTTTATGGCAAAGGACCAAATATATGGACGTATGACACAACAGATAAAAGATACCATCATACAGTAAACCTGTATACCGATACAACATATTACTTTATTACTGCTGATCTTGGTAAGGGTAAAAGAATTGCTGCTGAAAAGGATAGTGGCTATACACCGAATGACACTGTAAATTCATTTGACGATTATGCATATAATGAACTCGACCAGGAAAATTTAATTCAATCGGGGAATCAATGGTTCGGACAATATTTTGACATTACAACAGCTTACAATATTCCATTTACATTTCCTAATATAGTTCCATCATCCACGGTTTATGTAAAAACTGCTGTTGCTTCCCGATGCGACAATACCAGCTCTTATTTGGTTAGTGGTGGAGGTCAAAGTACCACAATTGTTGATACACCGGTCAGTACTGGATGTTACTTTTGTATATACGCATCAATGAATTCTTCAAGTTTTACCTTTCCGAACAGTTCAAATTCATTTACGGTTAATGTTACAAAGCAAACCGCATCTGCAATCGGATGGCTTTATTATGTTGAAACAAAT
>OLMA01000049.1_pt1 | contig 13864 bp, 11 predicted proteins | sample 1604671 | NCBI WGS metagenome assembly OLMA01 (sample SAMEA104055725, study PRJEB20765) | soil metagenome | biome: Arctic tundra; feature: Polygonal ground; material: soil | place: USA | collected 2011-09 | depth 0-0.5 m | reverse complement strand
CTGTAGTATCTATCTGAAACATTATGCCAGCATTAGCACCACCACCAAGAGTAGTTAAACCAAGAATTGATTGTTGCGCAAAGGAATTAAATCCGCATAAAGTTAACGCGAAGAAAGAAAATAAAAATCTTCCTTTCTGAATGTTTTTGAGAATGACATTAAAGAAGTTGTGTTTCATGGTAAAATAGGGTAATAGGTAGAAGTTATTGATTCTTAAATACAGTTTTAGAAAGTCGAAAATACATTTTTTTTTAATACCATATAGCCTTAAGATGTCATTTGGTATTTTATTGTTTTTAAATATGGTTGATTAAACCTAGATACAGACTTCAAAATCAATAGCATATAATATTAGTTTTGTACATTAAACAAGACAAACGTGAAAATAAAAGAAATACTTATTTACCTGGAAAATAAATGCCCACTGGCTTACCAGGAAGACTATGATAATAGCGGGCTTATAATTGGTGATTCAAACCAGGATGTTAAGGGAGCTTTACTCTGCCTTGATAGTACAGAAGACGTTGTAAATGAGGCAATAAAGTTAAAGTGTAATTTAATTATCGCACACCACCCTATTCTGTTTTCTCCTATTAAAAAACTCACCGGTAAAACCTATTCAGAAAGAGTTATTATATCTGCAATTAAGCATAACATATGTATATATGCGATGCATACGAATTTAGATAGTATCCCTAATGGAGTTAATGGTAAAATAGCTAAAAAAATCGGCCTTGAGAATACTTCTATTTTAGCCCCTAAAAGCGGCTTACTTAAAAAGCTTGTTACTTTTTGCCCGAGAGATCATGCAGACCAGGTACGGGAAGCAATATTTGCAGCTGGTTCCGGGGTTATTGGTAATTATGATGAATGCAGTTTTAATTCTCCTGGCATCGGCACTTTTAAAGCCGGTAATGAAGCGAATCCATTTGTGGGGCAAAAGGGCAAAAGGCACTATGAAAAAGAAGAACGAATTGAAACTGTATATGTTGCAGATAAGGAGTCCGCGATAATTAATGCTCTTTTAAGCGCGCACCCATATGAGGAAGTTGCCTATGACATATATACTTTGGATAATTGCCATCTCCGAATAGGCTCAGGAATGATAGGGGAATTACCTAAACCAATGAAAGAAAAGGATTTCCTGGTTCATTTAAAGGAAACAATGAAAACAGATTGCATACGTTATAGTCCTTTGATGGGTAAGAAAATACAAAAGATTGCAGTTTGCGGTGGTTCCGGATCATTTTTATTGCCAGATGCAATAAAAAAAGGTGCCGATATATTTGTTACGGCTGATTTCAAATATCACCAGTTTTTTGATGCTGATAATAAGATAGTTATAGCAGATATAGGGCATTATGAGAGTGAACAATTTACTCCCCAAATAATTTATGACCTGTTAAAGGAAAAGTTTACTACCTTTGCACTCCTATTTTCAAAAATTAAAACCAATCCGATAAATTATATTTAAGATGGCAGCAGGAAAAAGCACAAAGAGCGAAGCAGCAAAAAAATCATACTTACAGGGTTTACAAGGTATGAACCAGGAGCACCTGGAAGAAGAGCTTAGAAACCTATACCAGTTGCAACGTATTGATTCGCTAATTGATGAAATCCGTACCCTTCGTGGAGAATTACCGCTTGAAGTGCAGGATCTTGAACAAACTATTGAAAGCCTTAAAGGCCGCATTGATAAGCAGAATGAAGAGATCATCAATCTTGAAAAGATGATCACTGAAAAGAAGAATACAGCTAAGGATGCTACAGCACTTATCAAGAAATACGAATCACAACAAAGTAAAGTACGCAATAATCGTGAATACGAGTCTTTAGCTAAGGAAATAGAATTTCAAAAGCTTGAAATTCAACTCTCGGAAAAAAGAGTAAAAGAATTCAAGGCCGCTATCATTTCGAAGCAAGAACTGGCGGTTCAATCAGAAGCAGTTCTTAAAGACAAGAACAAAGACCTGAAGGCTAAGAAAGATGAACTTGAAGAAATAGTAGGAGAAACAGAAAAAGAAGAAAAATCTCTTCTTAAAAAGTCAGCTGAAGCACAGGCTAATATTGAACATTCACTTTTAGATGCATACAAGCGCATTCGTCCAAACTTTAAGAATGGCCTTGCAGTTGTTACGGTTGAAAGAGAATCATGCAGCGGTTGTTTCGTAAAGATTCCACCTCAACGCCAAACTGAGATCACATCACACAAAAAACTTGTGGTATGTGAACATTGCGGCCGTATTCTTGTAGATAAGGAGATTCTTGATGATAAGAAGAAAGCCCCAACCTCTAAGGTGTTAGAGAATCACGCCGGGTAATAATATATAAAACAGTACAAATAAAAAGAGAGCTCAAGCAGGGCTCTCTTTTTATTTGTACGTATAATACACTCTTATTTGTTTTTCTCCTTTTGTTTTAAGACCTTCATGGTTTTAATTATATCATTATGAAACAAGTTATCTCAATTATTTTTACCCTTACCTTACCATTAGGGTTATTTGCCCAACTTACAACAACTTTAACTATTAACTCTAATAAAGAAAGGCAAGCAATTAGCCCATATATATACGGAACCAATGGGCAAAGTAACGATAGGCCTGAAAACATAACATGCAGGAGGCTTGGAGGAGATAGGTTAACCAGCTATAACTGGGAAGATAATTTTTCAAACGGCGGCGCTGATTATATTAATGATAATGACAACTACTTGCCCTGGAATGCTGGCTTACCCAATTCGGCTTACCTTACACCTAATATCGTTTTAAGCGCTTTTCACGATACTTCACTTGCTATGAATTGCAGTTCTCTTATAACCTTGCCAATGGCAGGCTATGTTGCACGAGATGGCGGAGGAGTTGTTAGCTCGGCGCAGGCAGCACCTTCTCCACGTTGGAGGCAGGTAGTGAACCGAAAAGGATCAGCCTTTGCACTTAAACCCGATACTACGGATAGTTTTATTTATGTGGACGAGTGCATGAACAATCTCATAAATCAGTTTGGAAAATCTACTGCAGCCAAAGGAATTAAATGCTACGAAATGGACAATGAATGGTCATTATGGAATAGCTCTGATCCATTAATGCACCCAGCCCAGCCAACAATTGCAGAAGCAATAAAAAAAGCTGTTGGGCTGGCTTCAACTATTAAAATAGAAATGGATACTAATGCAATGGTATTTGCACCTTCTGATTATGGCTTTGAATCGTATCTGAATTTTCAACAAGCTACAGATTGGAGCAATTATTCAAGCTATGGTAAGTTTTCATACGCATTCATGCATTATATGAAGCATGCCTCCGATTCACTTGGCAGGCGCTTATTAGATGTATATGATATTCACTACTATTCTTCTGCACAGGGCTTAGATAGTGCAGGTAAACTCGAAACAGTTGATGGTGGAGACAATGACACTGGGGTGGCAATTGCCAGAATGGAAGCCCCAAGAACGTTATGGGATTCAACATATAGTGAAAATAGCTGGATAGGACAATACTACAGCCCGGTTGCCCTTCTTCCTTCGCTGCAACATGGTGTTAACTTTTACTACCCCGGCACTAAACTTGGCATAACTGAGTTTAGTTATGGGGGCGAGAATCACATTTCAGGCGGCATTGCCTGTGCAGACATGCTTGGAATCTGTGGCAGATTTGGTATTTATTGGTGCAACATTTGGGGACCTGTTAACCAGTATATAGGTTCAGCCTACAAAATATTCAGGAACTATGATGGTAAGAAAAGTATGTTTGGCAATACCCACATTTATGCCAGGCCTAATAACGACCGAACCGCTTCGGCTTATGCAGCACTTCAAAACAATGATACCAATACCATGAATGTTGTTGTAATGAATAAGGATTATGATTCTACGCTTGTGTCCACATTTAAAATAACAGCCAATTCATCGTTTACACATGCTGAAGTATATGGCTTTGTAAGTGGAGATACAAACATTAAGCATATTGGCACAATCAATTCTATCAGTGGCAATACCTTCAATTATACCATTCCAAAACTAAGCGTGTATCATTTCGTACTTACTAATAATCTATCTACCGCTATAAATAATATAGTTAGTACTAACGATATAGCCCTCTACCCTAACCCATCGAATGGCTTAATTACATTGAGCTTTAATACGGTTATCGATAACGAACAGCAAATTGATATTATTGATATTACAGGAAGAATAGTTCAGGAATATAAAGTAAAACCACAGGTTGAAATGGTGCAAATTGATTTACGGAATTTAACGGCTGGAACCTATTTTGCCAGAATAACAAAGGCCATGGGAACCATAGTCAAGAAGCTGGTAAAAGAATAATCAACGGGTTATTTGCCTTGCATTAAGCGCTTTACGATACTTATCCGCATATTCATTTTGTTCAGTCAGAGTTTTAGAAAAATGATGCCTGCCCGAAAAATCAGATTCAGCACACATATATAAATAATCATTTTTATTGTAATGTAAAATTGCGTCAATTGATGATGCATCAGGCATATTGATTGGCCCGGGAGGCAACCCAGTATGGGTATAGGTATTGTATGCTGATTCAACTTTTTTATCACCTTCCCTCACGCGCATAATTGAAAAGTCTCCACGAGAATAAACAAGTGTAGGATCGCTTTGTAAAGGCATTCCTATTCTTAGCCTGTTAATGTACAAGCCTGCAATTACCGGTTTTTCATCATTATACAGCGACTGCTCTGCTTGAACGATAGACGCTAGTATACATACCTGCAATGGCGATAATCCTTCATCTGTAGCAGCCCTTCTTCTTTCCTGAGTCCAGAAAGCCTCATATTTTGTATGCATTTCGCTTATGAATCTGTCCGAAGGATCCGTCCACAACAAAGTATAAGTACCAGGAAGGAACATAGCCAGAAAATTATCTGTATTAAAACCAAATTTCTTTATGTATTTTAAATCGATGAAGTGTTTTACTACATCCAGTGAATCTTCTTCTATTTTATTAGCAAGAATGCCTGCAAGGTCGTATTTTGTGCGGATATTGAACAGGCTTATTGTTTCTGGTTCTTGCTTGCCCGATGCCAGAAGGTTAACTAATTGAACATTACTCATTCCATTTATCACCCTGTAGCGACCAGGTAAAACATGATCTTTATATCCTTTAACACCCGCTACTATATTAAATGCTTTAATATGGGTTACAATGTGTTTGTCTTCAAGCATCGATAGGACATGCTCAAAATCCCATCCTGTATGAATATATACTAGTTTTGATTTCGCTTCAATATTTACATTGCGATAATAGAAAAAACGGTAAAAGGTATATAGCCCTATTCCGCCTATAATTACTATTACAAGCAATAGTACTTTGATCTTTCGCATTACGCCTCCTGCCATAACCTGTAATATATGTTGCAAAATTATAAAAGCATACGGAATCATATTGCAGATAATATAGGTAAAAATGCTATTTTTGTAGTTATTGCAAATCTATCTATGCGCAAAAACCTTTCTTCTTTAGCAATTACCTTATCAGTTATTGGTTTATCTGCCTGTTCCAATAAGCTTAATGTTCAGGCTCCTTACAAAAACATTGCTGTGGTTTATGGCCTGATGGATCAAAGCGATAGTGCCCATTACATTCGTATTAATAAGGCTTATGAAGGCACCGGAAATGCATATACAATGGCTAAACAATACGATTCTATATATTACCCTGTAAGCCAGTTAACTGTTCAATTACAGGATGTAAATCAAAATGGCAATGTTGTTGCAACCATTAATCTTGTTGCAGATTCTTCGATCCCTGTTCCTGCAGGTACATTTTCTTACCCTAAACAAATACTATATAAAACGAAAGCGGCATTGAATACTAATGATATTTATAATTTAATTATTACTAATACACATACCCACCAGGTATTAACTGGTTCAACAACACTTTTACAGGATGTTTCTTTTACTTTAGGTGTTGGCGGTTCCTCGTTTAATTTCAACTTTAGTAATCAGTATCCGACAGTTATTGACTGGACAAGTTCAGCAAGCGGAAGGATATATCAAATGACATTCAGGTTTTATTATAGCGAAAAAACATCCTCCGGCAAGTCTGAAAATTATATTGACTGGGTACAATCTCCTCAAACGTCTCCTACTTTACTTGGTGGGTACCCTATGTCCTATAATTTTACTGGCATGCAGTTTCTTCAACTCGTAAAAACTTTAATTCCAGTGGAAAGCGGAGTGCAAAGAACTGCCGATTCTCTGAAGATGATATTCACTACAGGATCCGATGATTTCAACACCTATATACAACTAAGCCAGCCATCATTGGGCATCGATCAGGATCCCCCATCTTTTTCTGATGTTACGAAGGGTATTGGTATTTTTACTTCGCGTCACACACAAACTATAACCAAACAATTAAATCAAACGCTTATTGATTCGTTGATATATAGTCCGCAAACGGCACCTTTAAATTTCGTACCTTAATTACTTCACAAAATCAGGGCATCTACAAATGGCTGAATTGGATAAAAATGAAGTAACGGCAATGATTAGCCTGCTGGATGATCCGGATGAAAAGATATTCAGTTCAATAAAGGATAAACTGCTTGACATTGGTGAAAAGGTTATACCTGTGCTTGAAGATGCATGGGAAACTTCATTTAGTACGTTATTGCAGACGCGTATTGAAAACATTATTCATAGGATACAGTTCGACAAGACTTTAGAAGCACTTGCAACATGGAAGAAAGATAATTCTGATGACCTCTGGAATGGGGCTTTGCTTATTGCACGGTACCAGTATCCTGACCTGAAAGAAGATAAACTAGAGAAGCAGATACAACTTATTAAACAAGATGTTTGGCTTGAATTGAATGATAACCTTACTGCTTTAGAAAAAGTAAGAGTTATAAATCACATCTTATTCGATATTCATCGTTTCAGCGGAAATACAGAGAATTACAATGCCCCTGAAAATTCTTATTTAAATAAGGTAATAGAAAATAAAAAAGGTAATCCACTTACACTCGCTATTATATATCTGATCATTGCTAAGCAATTGCAAATGCCCATCTTCGGAGTAAACCTGCCCCAGCATTTTGTAATGGCTTATATAGACGAGCACGACCTGACCGATACTGAGTGGGAAGATAAAATACTCTTTTACATTAACCCTTTCAGCAAGGGTGCTGTGTTCAGCCGACGGGAAATAGATATGTTCCTGAAGCAACTAAACCTCTCTCCTGAGAAGATGTATTACACTCCCTGCTCTAATATAAACATTATTGAAAGGCTTATACGGAACCTAGTATCAGCCTATAATAAACTCGGCCACCCTGATAAGGTAGCCGAGCTTGAAGAAATGTTAAAGTTATTAGAGAGCTGAGTTTATTTTATCAGCATTTTTCCTGTTGAAATAAGATTACCCTCTTCCGAAAGTACTTGATATAAATACATTCCAGAAGGCCTTCCAAGCATATTAACCTGGTTGTTGCCACTGTTTAATTCACCGCTATAGACTTCTTGTCCTATCATATTATAAACAACAAGTTTGCCTTTTGCAATACCCATTTTCACATTAAACAAACCATTGCTTGGGTTAGGAAATACATTGGCGCTGTTTTCATCAACAACCGCGTCTATGCCGGTAGGTGAGTAAAAGTGAATATCAATTACAGAGTGAAGTTCCATATTGTTTGGAGCAGCACCAGACTGACCATGTGGTGGATCGTAAAATGAAACACCGGTAATTACAACTTTAGGAATATTTACACTTGTGTTTATTACTGTACCCAAATTCTTTAAAGCCCATTCACGGCAAACAACAAAATCCGCTTTTTTAGGAGATGCAGCTACTGAAGAACATCCCGGATCAGGTATCTCTGCAACCATGGTATTGGTTCCATCGGTTATTACAAGGTGCATATCACTATCTGATTCAGGCCTGTATTCTTTAATAGTTACTATAACAGTATATACAGAATCTTCCTGGGGTTGAATTTTTGCATTGCTGGTAGTTGGGTTTACGGTTGGTAAACCGATCAAGTGCGTTACATTTGTATTATGCGGGTTGGCAAAATCTATACTCCCGGCAGCAGCATCGGTAAATACCTTTTCACTCCATCGCTCCGTACCACCACAACTTGATGACAATGGCTCGTCGTCGTCAGTACCTTCAGATACCATTAAATTGGCCTGAGAATTTGCTTGTTGTTGCTTAGTAAAAGACAAAAACACCATGATTCCGGTAGCCAAGATAAACAGCAGGCTGATTTTCTTGATCTTTGAAAGAGAGTTAAGCTTCTTCATACAGAGTTTTTTAGCTCAGAAAATTCTCCTGAGAATGATTATGTATGCAAAGCTATGAATTAGCTATTTTAAAACCAACTATTTCATGGTGTAAAATGAAATAAGTTATTACAACATAGTTAAGTATCCCAATTTCAGCGATAAGGCAATTAATCAATACGATAAAAACAAAAAAGGCGTGAAGCCTTCACTCCACGCCATTCTCCTTAATCTAAACCGTTTAAGATATTTTAATCTCTTTTACAGTTTGTTTTGGTTCTGCTTGTTTTTTAGGAACCTCAACGTTCAATATTCCATTATCATAACGTGCGAGTATGCCTTCAAGTTTAACATTTTCAGGTAAAGTAAAACTCCTTGAAAAAGAACCGTAACGGAATTCTCTACGTGTGAATTTTGTTCCTTCCTCCTTCTGTTCTTCCTTGTGTTCGCAGGAAATACGCAGTACTCCATCTTCAGCTAAAACTTTAAAATCTTCCTTTTTAAAACCAGGTGCAGATACCTCTATATGGAAGTTTTCGTTTTTTTCTGAGATGTTTACTGCAGGAACAAACGCAGCGCTGCCGCCTTCGTTACCGGTAAAGAATTCATCCATAATTGAATAAGGCCATGAGTAAATACCATTTTTATTACCCAAAGCATTCGGTCTTGACCATTTAATAAGTGTCATATAACTTGTGTTTTAATTGTTATTAATTCAGTTTAACACCCTATTACCATCAAAGGCTGTGCCAGCCTTTTTCGTGTGACAAGCTGTCATATTTTCAATGGCAATATGTTTTCCCTAACTTTGCAAAATCTTATGAGTAAGGTTAGCGGAAAAATTTTTGATGGTAAACTATTTAAGCGTATACTTGAGTATGCTCGCCCTTATCATAAAATAGCTATCGGTTCGATTGTTCTCACGTTAGTCTTAGCTGGCCTGGCTCCACTCGGGCCCATGCTTACAAAAAAGGCTATAGATAAGGATGTGGGCAAGAATCATGATATGCATGCTTTGCTTATAACTTGTCTTTTCTGGTTGTTTCTGCTAGTGGCAAGAGGCCTGTTCCAGTTCCTGAATACCTATGCCACAAATTTGTTAGGGCAAAAGATAATAAAGGATATGCGTATCGGTCTTTACAAACATATACTTGACCTTCGCCTGCAATTCTTTGACCAGACCCCTATTGGCATGCTGATAACCCGTGTAACATCAGATATGGAGGTAATAGAAGATGTGTTTTCGGAAGGGGTGATAGTCATCATAAACCAAATGCTTACCGTATTGGTGATTATAGTTGTAATGATAGTTATAGACTGGAAATTAGCCCTTCTTAGTTTAAGCGTAATTCCGGTATTGCTATTTGCCACTTACCTGTTTCAAAAGGCTACCCGTCAATCCTTCCAGGAAGTAAGAACCCAGGTTGCCAAGCTCAATTCATTTGTACAGGAGCATATTACAGGCATGAGTATTGTGCAGATATTTAATCGCGAACAAATTGAGCTTGATAAGTTCAAACAAATAAATAACGATCATAAAATTGCCAACATTAAATCCATTTGGTATTACTCTATATTTTTCCCAGTTGTTGATATTCTTTCCACAATTTCGCTGGCTGTTATAGTATGGGTAGCCGGTAAGGGTATATTATATGGCACTGCCACATCAGGCGAAGTGGTGGAATTTATGCAATATCTGGGTATGCTGTTCATTCCCATCAGGCAATTATCAGACAAAATAAACACCTTGCAAATGGGTGTTGTAAGTTCTGAACGTATTTTTAAAGTATTCGATACACAAACATTTATTGATGACAAAGGCCAGATCGATGCCACAAGAGTAGAAGGAAATATTGAGTTTAAAAATGTGTGGTTTGCTTATACCGATGAGAATTGGGTGCTGAAGGATGTTTCGTTTACCATAAAGAGCGGGCAAACACTTGCCATTGTTGGAGCTACCGGAGCAGGCAAATCATCTATAATTAATATACTTGGCCGTTTTTACGATTACCAGAAAGGCGAAATTCTGGTAGATGGTAAAGATATTCGTGAGTATAAAATAGATACACTACGCAAGCATATTGCTATTGTTTTGCAGGATGTATTCCTGTTTTCAGATACCATTGGCAATAACATCACTTTATACAATAAGAACATTACTCCTGCGCAAATGCATTATGCAGCTGCGGCTATTGGTGCAGAAGAGTTCATCAACAGTCTGCCTGAAACATATAATTATAATGTAATGGAGCGTGGCGCAGTACTCTCTGCAGGGCAAAGGCAATTGGTTTCTTTTATCCGGGCTTATGTGCAGAACCCTGGCATACTGGTACTCGACGAAGCTACTTCATCGATAGATACAGAAACGGAAAGGCTTATACAACATGCTATTGAAAAACTTACGGAACATCGTACTTCTATTATCATAGCCCATCGCCTTGCAACCATTCAACGTGCAGATAAGATATTGGTGCTCGACCATGGCCAGGTAATGGAAGAAGGTACGCACCAGGAATTGCTACACAAGGGCGGTTATTACAAAAAGCTTTACGAGATTCAGTTTGAGAAGCAAGAAAAAATAAAAGCTTAATTTAATTCGAATTGCAACTTACTTAAACTGCGATAAAGCCCATCGGGCATCTGCATAAGTTGTTCATGATTACCAATCTCTTTCAGCTTACCCTTTTCAAGCACCAATATTTTATCAGCATTACGGATCGTTGATAACCTGTGCGCGATAACAAACGATGTTCTTCCTTGCATCAATTTATCCAATGCTTCCTGAACTAGCCTTTCCGATTCTGAGTCGAGTGAACTGGTAGCTTCGTCAAGTATCAGAATAGCAGGGTTACGCAATACAGCACGTGCAATAGCTATTCGTTGCCTTTGGCCGCCCGATAATGAAATGCCTCTCTCTCCTACTATCGTATTGTATTTATCAGGAAAGGTCATAATAAAATCGTGAGCATTTGCTTTTCGTGCAGCTTCAATTACTTCATCTTCGGTAGCATCATGCTTACCATATAATATATTCTCACGGATTGTTCCACCAAACAACAATACTTCCTGTGGAACAAGCGCCATGTGGCTTCTGAGAGAGGTCAAAGAATATTCCCTACTATCTTTACCATCAATTAATATAGAACCACTGATTGGATCATAAAAACGCAATAATAACTGCACTAAGGTTGACTTACCCGCTCCACTCGGCCCGACAATCGCAACTGTCTCTCCCCTCTTCACCTCAAATGAAAGATCATTCATAACCATTAATTCCTTTCGTGAAGGATAGAAGAATGATACATTTTTAAAAGAAATATCTCCGTTTATTTTAAACCCTTCAGGGAATTTGTCGGCATTCTCAAGGCTGATATTCTCAATTGGTTCTTCTAGTATATCCATAAGTCTTTCTGTAGCTCCTATTGCCTTTTGCATAGATGAATACAACTCTGCCACACCGGCAAATGATATGCCCACAAACATAGAATACATGAGAAACTTTGTCATATCACCATAGCTGAGGCCTTCATTATTATGTACCATTACAGCACCTTTCCAAAGCACTGTTACTATAGCCCCGAACATACAAAGCGTAATAAATGCAATAAATGCACCGCGTGCAATGCCGCCTTTTATAGCCTGTTTAACAATAGCAAGTGTGCTTACCTTATGTCTTTGTGTCTCAAAAGATTCATTAGCAAAGGCTTTTACTGTAGCGATACCCTGCATGGTTTCTTCCACAATAGTATTTGAAGTAGCTACCATATCCTGGGTTTTACGTGAGAATTTCCGGATAAACCTGCCGAAGAAAACTGCTACGATCATTACTACCGGGACTATTGCCAGCATAACTAACATCAGTTTAATAGATATAATAGCAAGCGCTGCAATACCGCCTACAATCATAATCAATTGGCGCAGAAATTCAGCAAGTGTTGTTGTGAACATTTCCTGCAACATACTTACGTCAGTAGATATTCGGCTTGTCAATTCACCTATCCTGCGTTGAGAGAAGAAATCCATATGAAGCCTGACCAGTCTTGCATAAGCAGCCTGGCGGAGTGCCGCAAGACTATTCTCCGTTACATATACAAACAATACCACCCTGAAGAACGAAAAAATACCCTGCACGAAGAATACGCCAAATAAAAATATAAGTGAACCAACAGTAGGATTATTGATGAGTGCACCAAGCTTCCAGGGAAAGTACAGAACAGTAACACTCGTAAGAATTAAAAAGATGAAGCCCAGGAAATAGGTCCATTTATATGGCTTGAAAAACTTTGTAACCCTGAATGCCCTTTTAAATGAGGCCATTGAAATGGCCTTGGGCTTACTATCACTATCGGTAAATGCTGGTCGTGCCATATGTAATATTACGAAGAAGCGCCAAAGTTACCTTAAAAAAAAGAATTTTATTGGAGTGATTATAAAAAGATTTATATCTTTGCGCCTCATTTTTAGAAGTCATGAAAAGAACATTTCAACCCTCTCAACGTAAAAGACGCAATAAACACGGATTCCGCGAAAGAATGTCTACAGCCAATGGTAGAAGGATACTTTCTGCCAGAAGAAGGAGAGGAAGAAAGAAACTAACCGTTTCTGACGAAAAGCAACATAAGAAGTAGTATTCTTAGCTTGTAGAAGCTTTATTTAATGCGGCGCACCAGCACCGTATTTCCTTTAAATTCATATTTCCAGTCAGGGCCAAAAATATCTCCCAGGTATCTTTCATACAGATGCCTGCGGATAGATATGGTGTCTTCGTCCTCCTCATCTTTACCTATTGCGGTAAATTCATAGAACAACATTCGCTGATGATATGACATGAATATCCTTATGATCTCGGATATAGTGAACATTACGTCGTACAATTCCCCTTTATTGGTAGTTACGTATTCCTCGCCTTTATATTCATCGTTTACCACACCGAATACAATAGTGGCATGGAAAATATTATCGCGCCTTCTTCCAAAACGCACCTCATACTTAGTATCGGAGTCGGTTGTGAAATAATAAACATCGCCTGAAGGGATATTGGGCGGAACTATCGGAAATACTATCGGCATATTGCAGAGCTAAACCTATTTTGTTATTCTATATAGTATTGGGTGGCAAATATAGGAATAGCATGATTATTAACATATAACCCTATTTATTAACAGATAATATGTTAGTTTCCTTTTTTTGGGATATAATATTATCTTTGCACACCTTATGAAAACAAGAACTATGGTGCATGCCCCTAAGTCCTTTATTGTACTGACAATAAGTTTGTTCTTGTTTTCGTTCAATTCAACTTATGCCGGGCTATCAGTTAACCCAGGTTCACCACAAACGGTTTGTAAAGGTGACTCAGCAACTCTTGGTGGAAATCCTACGGCAAGTGGCGGAACAGCGCCTTACAATTACACCTGGCAACCATCAGCCGGAATGAATAACAATACGCTTTCCAACCCTACTGTTCAAATTAACAACACCACCCTGTTTTATGTTATAGTAACGGATGCTGTTGGCGGCCGTGTTATTGATTCTGTTTTAATAAGCATTAGCCCGATTGATTCAGCAAACGCAGGGAACGATACTGCTATTTGCCCATTA
>OLMA01000268.1_pt1 | contig 13987 bp, 11 predicted proteins | sample 1604671 | NCBI WGS metagenome assembly OLMA01 (sample SAMEA104055725, study PRJEB20765) | soil metagenome | biome: Arctic tundra; feature: Polygonal ground; material: soil | place: USA | collected 2011-09 | depth 0-0.5 m | reverse complement strand
GGGTTAGGAATACCCGACTTGCTGCAATGCCCCAATACTTTTGCAATGGTAACAATATTAACCCCATTGCGAAACAAGTGAGTTGCGGCGGTACGCCTGAAACAATGGCTTCGTATTTTCTTGTCAATCTCTGCCCTTTTCACCCATTTATCCAGTATGCTATTGTGTTTTTTCCAGTCAAAAGAGCCTTTTATTACTTTGCCTTTTCTTTCGCCCTTTGTACTGTTTACAAGGTCGGCGGACAGTATTATGTCGTAAACCTTGTTGCCTGTCTTTTCTTGCACCAAAACAGGTATAGTATAGTGGTCGCCCTGTTTCTCTATCATATCCCAAGTCAATGCCAGTATATCGCTTATACGCTGCCCACCTGTATAATATTGCAGTTTGCTTATAACCTCTGTTTGAGGGTCGGGGCAATGCGTGTTAAACAGTATATTCGTTTCGCTTTCTGTTAATGTTACACCGACTTTGTAACAAGGTTGTATCTGAATACGTTTAATCCCCGAAAGGTCAATAGATATAAGCCCCTGTTTTTTCGCCCGTCTTGTGTGCATCATATATTTTCGGAATATTTCGGCGGCATGGTTACGCCCTTTTATCTTTGTATGCAGGTAGGTTTGAAAATTCATACAAAAATTGAAGTCTATTTCTTCAAAATGTACTTTCTCCCGACCTGTAAACGCCTTTAATTTCGTAAAGATTAGCAGCATTTTTTGTCTGCTTCTCTCATTCTGAATTAAAGAGGCTTCATATTCGCCCCATCCAATAAAGTCATTGGGCTTGTTACAGGGCTTTATATCCTGTCCTGCTTCTTTTTTAGCCTCTATTAAGGCATCCATAGCCTTTTTATAATATGGGTTAGTCATAACCGCCTTAACATCCTTCTTATTGATTTTGGCGGGTGCTGTAAACGAGAGATTTACGTTCTTTAAAACTTTACCCTTACTTGTATATCTCAACCTGAAAGATACTTCACCTGTATAGGCTGAAACATCGTCAATCAGTTGCACACTTGTTATATCTGCTTTCATTGCTTATTGATTTTTTAGTTATTTATTACAGAGAATTGGCTTGACAAGGGTTATTACACCCTGTATAACCTTGTACAAATACCCCTGTATAAATCAATAAGCGATAAATAGGTGTACAGCATTTTAATATGCAAAATATCGGTGAAAGCCGCTTCAATAGTGAAACGTATAAAATAATAAGACAAATTAAAGTACATTACGCCAAAACCCTTAAAACTCCCATAAGGGTATTGTCCGCCATTTGTTCCATCGAAATTATATAACACGGTAATAACGCCTGCTGTGGTACATTTAAATATTACACCATAACCTATAATACCTCCATTTTCCGTCATTCCATATAAGTTACCATCAGTACCCTCAATTAAGTGCCCGAAAGGAGTTTCACCATTTGTGATATTAAAATCTACCAACTTCGTAAGTACTCCAGCCGAACTGCATTTGAATATAACACCCACATTTGTTGCGCCGCCTCTGTCTGTCATACCATACAGGAATCCGTCTTTAGCCATTATAAGGCTTCCGTAGGGATTGCTTCCGTTCGTGCTGTCGAAATTAAAAATAACTTTAGTAACGCCTAATGTATCGGTTTTAAATATAGTTCCATATCCAATACTTCCGCCTTGTGAGGTCATACCATATATACTGCCATCACTTCCCTGGTTAGGGCTTCCGTTAGGGGTGCTTCCGAATGTATTAACACCCATGTTATAGAGCACAACGTTAGTGCCACCTGTTGTGCATTTAAATATAGTTCCGCTTTCTGCTGTACCACCGCTAACAGTCATTCCATATAGGTTGCCATCGGTAGCTTGTATAAGGCTGCCATAAGGACTTTCATAATTAGAATAATTAACGACAGGTGTAAGCGTTCCTATAGTAGTACATTGAAACAGGATGCCAGAACCATATGTGCCGCCCGTAGATGCCATACCATATAAATTACCATCGGTAGCTTGCATAAGGTTACCGTAAGGTGTTGCTCCGTTAGTTGTATAATCGAAGTCTACCAACTTGGTGAGTGTTCCTGAAGTTGTGCACTGAAAAATAACACCATAGCTGTTTGCACCGCCTGCACTTGTCATACCATACAGGTTATTATCAGCAGCCTGCACAAGGCTACCATAAGGAGTAGAACCATTTGTTGTTCCCGTAAAATCAACCAGTTTGGTTAATGTTCCTGTTGTGGTACATTGAAATATTACACCAAGGTTATTCACCCCGCCATTTTTAGTCATACCATACAGATTACCGTTCTTGGCTTGTATAAGATTTCCGTATGGAGTATTTCCATTAGTGGAATTAAAGTCAGCCAGGTCAGTATAAACACCTGCAAGAGTGCATGAAAAAACATTACCGTTGTTTGAAGTACCGCCGGCAGATGTCATTCCGTATAATTTACCATCAGTTGCCTGTATAAGGCTGCCATAAGGGTTAGCACCTGTAATACCTGTATTAAAACTATATATGATACTAAACGTACCGGTTGTGGTACATTTAAATATGCAACCATATCCATTTGCTCCTCCACCCTCGGTCATTCCGTATAAATTACCATCGTTAGCCTGAATTAAACTGGCAAAAGCATATGCACCGTCAGGATAGTCTGTAAAAGTGTGAAGTAGTGTTACTTTACCTGAAGCTGAACATTTAAAAATAGTTCCAACACCATCTGCTCCTCCACCTTCTGTCATACCGTAAAAATCACCATCGGTGGCCTGTACCAGGTTATTATAAGCAACACCCATTATACCCGGGTAAAAGCTTTTCACTACAGTATTTTTCGAATGTTGTGCGTCATAATTAAACATTACACCTCCTGTGCTGTCGCCACCGCGCGATAACAAACCATATAGTTTGCCCAGTGTTTGAGCGTTGCTGTTTGTGCTATAAATTGAGAATACGAGAACAGCTAAAAAACAGATCCTTTTCATAAATAGGGGTTTTATGTATTATATAACTTAAGCTGCGAACCTACAATAATTTTGGTAAATAAAATACACTCCTTTATTTTTCAATGGTAGTACTTATTTCTGAATAACTATTTTCTTATTGATTGTTCCATGTGTAGTTATAACCTGGGCGAAGTAAATTCCATTGGCATAAGCTGATAGATCAATTGCCATACTACCATTTGAATGACGATCGCTAAGTTCGCTACTGTATATTTTGCTACCTGCTTCATCATATATATTTATAAGTTGATATCCATCTCCTGCCATGGCCATGGTAAAACGCCCGTTGGTAGGCATAGGATAGATCAATACTCCATTACTCACACTAAGTGGTTGTATTCCCAGTGGAGCAGGTTGTTTTATGCGTACGGTATCTGTTTTGCTGTTACCGCAACTATCAGTTATGGTAATAACATAGGTGCCTGCACCAAGATTATTAATTGTATCGGCTGTGTGGTTACCAATTACCACATATCCTAATCCGGTACTATCGGTCCACATCATTGTATTCTTATGCCCGCCCGATACCCAGACAACCGCGCTGCCATCAGTACAATTGGTACATGAAGCATTTGTAACCTTATGGGTACTTACAGTCATATCAGTAAACACAGGTGATGATATGCTTTTTGTAAGGCTTAACCCGTTTGCATTGGTTACAGTAACTGTATATGTTCCGGAAGTTGTAGCATTGGTTATGCTTGAAGTAGTAGCCCCGGTTGACCATTTGTAAGAATAAGAACCAAGCCCTCCGCCGGTATCAACTGCCATTAGTGTTGGCTTCGGGCAAATAACATTCGATGCAAGGGTTACAGTCATTTGTTCCATTAAATCTCCATACATCGGGTTTGCACCGTTTGAATTACTAAAACTAAAAAGTGTATCGAATGCTCCTTTCGTCGTAGTAGAAAACATAGTACCTACTCCATATTTGCCTCCTGAAAATGTCATTCCGTAAAGTGAACTATCGGTTGCCTGTATAAGGCTGCCCCCAGGATTTTGTCCATTCGCTGCTCCGGTAAAACTATACAGGTTGGTAAGTGTTCCACCCAAGGTAGATTTAAAAATATAGCCATCGCCAGCTGTGCCACCTCCATAGGTCATGCCATATAAATTACTATCAGCACCCTCTATCAAAGAGCCTGTCGGGTATTCGCTTTTTGAAAATGCGTAAACAGAATTAAGGGTACTACCTTGAAATGCATATTGGAAAATATAGCCCGATGCGTTATTGCCTGCCATTCCGTATAAGTTACCATCGGTAGCCTGTATAAGATTACCCTTTGGATATTCTTTGTTTGCAAAGCTGTATAGTGTGGTCATGGTGTTCTTGTAATACCTGAATATTACACCATAATTATCGATCCCACCTTCACGTGTCATTCCATAAAGTGCGCTATCTTTTCCTACCATAAGCTTTCCGTAAGGCGAAGCTCCGTTGGTGTCGTTAAAACTAACAAGAATTACCAGTTTCCCAGTACTTGTACTGAATTTAAAAAGCGTACCCATATTATATTTGCCTCCTAAGCTTGTCATACCATATAAGAAACCATCCTTAGCCTGCACAAGGGTTCCGAGCGGGGCTGAACCGTTTGAATCATTAAAATTGATAACGTTCTTCATAACTCCGGTTACAGGCGAAACAGAGAATAATGTTCCGCTTCCAAATAATCCGCCATATTGCGACATGCCATACAAATTTCCATCGTTTGCCTGAGCAAGGCTACCCTCAGGGGTGCTGCCCATATCGGTAGAGCCCATGTAATATAATGTAGTTAAAGTTCCTGATGTGCTACAGGTAAAAACACTTCCTTCACTCGCTGCACTGTTCGACATTCCGTATAAATTGCCATTTGTAGCTTGCATAAGTGAACCTTGCGAATATCCGTTTGCACCTCTCAGGCTTGAAATGGTTGTAAGTGTGCCGGTTGTGGTACACTGAAATATTGAACCCGTATTATAGACTCCACCACCATAGGTTATACCATAAAGATCTCCGTTGGTAGCCTGTATTAGCGTTCCGTAAGGATTTTCTCCGTGTGAAAAAGTAACCAGGGTTGTAAGAGTTCCTGTTGTGGTACATTGAAATACAGTTCCGCTGCCTGAAACACCGCCGCCATGTGTCATGCCATAAAGCTTGCCATCGGCAGCCAGCAATAAGTTACCAAACGGATTTTCGCCGCTTGAGAAATTAACAAGCGATACTATTGTATTGCCCAATGTATCGCATTTAAAAATGCGGCCACTTCCGGCTGTTCCTCCGGCCCGTGTCATGCCATAGAGGGAATCGTTTACAATAACAAGCCCTCCATAAGGGTTTTCGTTATTTGAAAAATCAACCAATATTTTCATTGCTCCTCCGGGTGTATATTCAAATACAGTTCCTCCCTTTCCTGAGCCTCCGTAACTGGTCATTCCATATATGTTACCGGTGCTTGCCTGCACAAGTGTTCCGTAAGGGTTACCACCATTGGTATCATTAAAATTTGCAATATCGGTAAGTATTCCGCCAAGCGTACATTTAAATAAAGTACCGTATGCTCCTTTACCACCATCGTTTGTGGTACCGTATAAATTACCATCGGCACCTTGCATTACACCACCGTATGGATAAGCTCCATTAAATGCATTTTCATAAAAAAACCCGAATATATGTCTCCGGGTTTTTTTGGGGTTTTGCAAGGCCATTTCATTTATTTAAACTGTTTCCTTTTCTTCGTGTGTTGCCTTCCACCATTCATTTGCAATGTCTGATGTAGCTTTATCGGCGGTTCTTTTCTGCATTTTGAAAAGCGAAAGCACCTGCGAGTTAATTGTTTCAGCAAACCTTTTGTTAAAGCCAAGCACCAGGTTCAGGTGATCATTATAAATAGATGTCACCTTTTCCATATTGCGTAATGAAAGCTCGGTAGACTTATCAATATTCTCTTTCAACATTTCAATCAGGGTTTCAACGCCTTCGGTTGTAGTAAGATCTTCGTGCTTAATTGCATCGGCAAATTTTGTTGTAAAGTCAATTGATAAACCAACACGTTCCTTGCTGGAATCAATAATTGAATCAATAGTCTCCTCAGATAGTTTAAGGCTCTTTATGAAATTGTTTTTAAATGCACTCACAATACTGGGGTCCAATTCCTTTTCATACAGCATCTTGCTTACTGCATCAAAATTCTTTGCATTGGCTTTTACTGCATTCTCAAAATGCTTTGAATTAGCATCAACTAAATGCTTCATTCTCTCTCTCGATTTTTCCGCCACACCATCAACATGTTTTTTTAGTGTCTCTGCGTGCTTGTGAACTGTGTTTTTCATATACAGGTACTAGGTTTAAAAATTATTTATTAAATATATTGGTACAAAGATGTACCCTACAGTTGCTATAGCTGTTGCATTAATAAGCCTATAACTATCATTATTTACAGGTGGTGGTTAATTTGATAATTTGATGATTAGTGATACAGGAAATTCAACGGCTGATTCAATGATGAAGGACTCATCATTCATAACTCATCACTTATAACTATTCCTCTTTCTTCCCTTCAATTTTTTCAAAGTACTGGCCTTTGAACTGGTAGGTAATGTGGCGCGATGTCATTTTACCATCTTCGAGCACCAGGGGTATTTCTATGGAAACCTTATTGGTATCGTACACAATTCCGTTATCAGATCCAGCATCGCCCAATGTAACAACATCGTACTTATAACTCAATTCATTATGCAAACCTGTAGCAGTTTTTATAATATGCACGGTATCGTTCAGCTTACCTTTATCAATGGTAAATACTTTAATACCTTCTTCGCGCATACCAGGGCTATACCTATTCAGGTAAGTTGCCATATAATAGGTCTTATTATTTATGGTAATGGTATAAATGGCATCGTAAAAAGCGAGCGAAGCTCCTGTAAGTGAGGTATCTGCATGTGGCAACACGCAAGACTTTACTTTATCGCCTTCCTTAAATTGGAACACTGCTTTATAAGAAGGGCCCGAAAGCATTCTTCTTTCGTTCCATACATAAATACGGAACAGGCTATCGTCGCTGGTCATAATATTCACATCCTGAGCACGCAACATTTTAAAATCCATACCCATGGTTTGTGGAAAGGCAGATGTATAGTAAAGCATTTTGTTCAGGCAAAGGCTATCCGGGTGTGTCATGGTTATCATACTATTCAGCTTGGCAGAATCGTGCCGTATCAGTTCATTTAAAGAGTCGTGGTAGGCATGGTGTTCAGCAAACGTATTTACTAAATCCTTTTCAACAGACTTAATGGCCTGGCTAAAGGTAGTAAGGCTTGAAAATGAAATGAATACAACAAATGGTAGTTTTAATTTGTTCATAGAAAACTTTAAGGTACCCTTCCACCCCAGTTCGGAAGCAGTAAAAAGTAGAAAACCGCAGCTTCTTCTGTTGTTATTGCTTTATCGGTATAGCCGACCTCAGCGCCAGAAGTATCATAAAATCTATAACCATCTAAATTCCCAATAATAGGCCCACCAGCATATATTTCCTGTCCTCTAAGGCATATCTTTCCATAACCCATATTACCATTATACTTGTAAAACTCACTGAAGAAAAAACATCCTCCATATCCTTTTACAACAGAAACCTCAGAAGTATCTTTGAAACCACCAGGCCATATATGTCCAAGCTTTTTTCCGGCCGCATTATACAGAATAACACCCTTTTCATAGGCCAGCACATGCCCCGCACTGTCATAATAATGCTGGCAGATTGCAGGTAAAGAAAGCACTGCGAGGCAAAGGGTGATTAAAATTCTGTTCAGCATTTTCATTGGACCGAGATTTAAAAGCAATTTACTTCTTTTTTTTCTCGTCTCTTACTTCTGTAAAGTAATTGTTCTTAAACCTGTAAATTGTATAAGCATTCGATACTACTCCGTCCTTCCATATAATAGGTACGTACAACATTTTATTCGAGTTATTGAAATAGATGCTGTGGTGTGTTGCTCCGCTGGCATTCACCATATTATACTCAATATTGTTTACGGCCGTACCGTATGTGTTGTTCACTATAATCTGTGTTGAATCATTCAATCCGCCTTTAGGGTCTTTTGAAAACACATCCATCCCAATTGAGTAATCATCTTTTGAACGGGGAATTACATAAGTAGCCAGATAATAAACCCTGCCTTTTGTCTTTACTGTATACAGGTTCCGGTATTCACGGCCTTTCAGGGCTTCGGCATCAACACCAGGCATAGTTAGTGCGGCTTCTATCTTATCACCTGTATTGTACTGAAACACATTTACAAAATTATGATGCTCGTTATTACCATCATCCCATGAATAGATACGAAATGATTTATCGTCAGATGTGAGCACACCCATTTGATCGTAGTACTTCAGGTATTTAAAATTCTCCTGTAATGTTTTAGGGTATGTATTAGTATAATACAAAAGCCGTTCGCGCAAAATGGCATCCTCTGCCGTGGCGGAATCCATATTCAGCGTAGATCTCCAATGATCTACCAAATGGTAATGAAATTCAAGATCGTTCTGCACTTTTATCATGCTCTGGCCAAATGAAACTGAGATAATGCAAACGAATATGAAAGCAAATAAACTGTTTAAGATCTTCATAGTTCAGGGAATAATTACAATACGAATTTAGAAAATTAACCGAATCTTATATCTCTATTAAATGTAGCCGATTATCTTATAGATTAAATAGCCTAAAGCTTCATGAATTAAAGGGCTCCATTCCTGCATTGCCTCAACATTAGGCACAAGCCAATAATCGAATTGAAACCGGAAAGGGCCTCCTGCCCTGTCAGTACTATATGGCATAGTATGGATACCCACTTTATTAAAACAGCCCAATGCTCTGCGCATATGATAACCCGAGGTAACCATAAGGTAACGGCCATTACGGGCGGCACTATCCAATATAGGTTTTGCAAACAAGGCATTTTCGTGGGTGTTGCGTGAATTTGGTTCGATCAATATAACCGAATCAGGTATGCCAATTTGCAAAAGATAATCGCGCAATATAGGCGCTTCGATATCGCTTTTATCAAGACTGCCTGAGCCTCCATCCAATAATAATTTGTTTACAATACCCTGCTTATAAAGTTTAAGGGCCTGGAACAACCTGTCTCCTCCATGTTCGAATTGCACGCGATGCATCCTGGAATCATAATTGGTCATGCCACCCAATACAATAGCAACATCATACTTGCCATGTATGGCAGTATCTTCCATAGCAGGGATTTCCCAGCGCACCATTATTTCGTTAATAATAAACTTATTGGAGAAGAAATAGAATACAATTATAGTTGTGATGAGCAAACGTTTTTTTAAAGGTTGACGTTTTACAAGTAAAGCTATTATTAATAGCACAAATACCCAACAAATGGGGGTTATTGCAAACTCGAGTATTTTTGACAGGATAAAAAACACCTTATATCAATTTATAGTTTTTGTATTCTCCGGGCCTCCAGCCAAATGTTCTTTGCGTAAAGCGCATTAACCCTTCTTTAAAGGAAAATTTCTTTTTACTTTCATCATACACAAACTTCCAGTTCTGCGTTTTCACTCTTGTTTGCATAGGCGCGGGATGTTCACCTGTAAACGCTGCAAGTGAGTCAATAGTATTGTAATCAAACTCCGAAGCATGGCCAACTTTCTTTTCCATCCATTCGTCACCATGCCACATTTTATTGAAACTCCTTTGCTTGTTCTGCTGAAACTCCGGGTGTTTTACCCAACCGTAATGATATATAGTACCTCCGGATTGTTTCACACGTAATTTTTCTCCACTGTTCAAAAGATCATCATTAGTTACAGTCAAGGAAGCAAACTTTCTGAATCCTTGTGCATCTTTATAAGAACGAATGTGTTTATCATTTCGTATTACTCTTATTTCCTTCCTATACCATTTATGTGAATCGCCCAGGTAATCGTACGAGCCATAAAAATGGTTGTAGTTGAACAACAGCCCGTCTACATTTTTATCATCTTTCCATTTAAGCATTGATGAACGAATGGCATCAGCATCTTTTTCATGCAACAGTTCATCGGCCTGTAAATAGAATAGCCAATCGGCATCAGCCGGAACCGCATCAAGTGCTTTATTGGTTTCTATGGCAAGTAATACTCCGCCTTTGCGCAATGAATCGTCCCAGGTAGATTCTATAATTTTCAGTTTGGGAGAAGAAATGGTTTTAATAAGATTCAGTGTATCATCCTCTGAATGCCCGACACTTACTATAACTTCATCGCACATGGGCAATAACGATGCCAGCGATTCCAATATCGGGTAATCAAACTTTATGGCGTTGCGCACAATGGTAAAGCCGACTACCTTCATGGTTTAAATTCCGGTATAAGTATGAGGCGTAAGTTTCTTCAATTCGTTTTTTACTGAATCTTTTACTTTCAGTGAATTAATGAACTTCTCAATATCTTTTTTGGTAACGTTCACATTCGTGCGTGTCAGTTCCTTCAAGGCTTCGTATGGTTTAGGGTATCCTTCGCGGCGCAAAATGGTTTGTATACCCTCTGCTACTACAGCCCAATTTTCTTCTAAGTGAGCATGTATGGCAGGTTCGTTCAATATCAGCTTATCCAATCCTTTCAATAATGACCTGTATGCTATTAATGAATGCGCCATAGGCACCCCCAGGTTACGAATAACGGTCGAGTCAGTAAGATCGCGTTGCAAACGCGACACAGGTAGTTTGGATGAAAGGAATTCAAAAACAGCATTGGCCATTCCTAAATTACCTTCTGCATTTTCAAAATCTATTGGGTTTACTTTATGCGGCATGGCCGATGAACCTATTTCGCCTGCTTTTATCTTTTGTTTGAAATAACCCATAGATATATAGCTCCATATATCGCGGCAAAAATCTATATATATGGTATTGATGCGCTTAATGCAATCACACATTTCGGCAAGGTCATCGTAGTGTTCAATTTGTGTGGTGAACTGCTGGCGTTTTAAACCTAACTCATTTAAAAATGCATTGCCAAATAATTTCCAGTCAACTATAGGATAGGCAGCGTTATGTGCATTAAAGTTACCGGTAGCCCCACCAAATTTAGCCGATACAGGTATGCCTTCCAGTGAATTGAATTGGTTCTCCAGGCGTTCTACAAACACCATAAATTCTTTACCCAAACGGGTTGGCGATGCAGGTTGGCCGTGTGTATGTGCAAGCATAGGCACTTCCCTCCATTCATTAGCAAGGCGTGCTATTTTAAGTAATAGCTCCTCTAATTCAGGTAGCATTACTTCTTCAATACAATCTCTCAGCGCAAGCGGAACAGCAGTATTATTAATATCCTGCGAGGTAAGGCCAAAGTGAATAAACTCTTTATAAGCACCCAACTTCAGTGCATCGAACTTTTCTTTAATAAAGTATTCAACCGCCTTTACATCGTGGTTAGTTACACTTTCCAGTTCTTTAATACGCTTGGCATCGGCATGCGAAAAGTGTGTGTATATTTTACGCAGTTTGTCAAAAACATCCTTTTTAACAGTCTTAAGTTGTGGTAAAGGGAGGTGACATAGTGCTATGAAATATTCTACTTCAACGAGCAGGCGGTATTTTATCAGTGCATATTCTGAAAAATAGTCTGCCAGCCCTTCCGTTGTTTTTCTATATCTGCCATCTACAGGAGATATTGCTGTAAGTGGTATAAAGCCTTGTGTCTTTGCCATTATAATATGTATAAAATCGCGCAGCGAAGATACTAAAATTGCCATGTTCCTCAAATCATGGCTAAAGCCCTATTCACTTGGCTCTGTAACCACGGGCTTAAGCCCGTGGTTAGCAACAATCCGATTGTGGCTTTAGCCTTGAATTAAACATGAATTATTAATTCAACTTTTGAAAAAGCGAATACAACTCTTTACAATGTACTTTAGCAGAATATTAAAAAAGAAGAATAGGTTTTCTTATTACAATTACCCTTTAAATTTTAAAGATGAAACACCTTACTTATATTATACCGGTCTGCATACTTGCACTTACCGCCTGCACTAATAATCCTGATGGCAAAATAACCGCCACTAACGGGCAATCCCAAACTACCCTTATCCCATTCCGTATTTCTTCTACCGATTTTAAAGAAGGAGATACCATACCAGAAATAAATACCTGCGACAGTACCAATATATCGCCCGAACTGCACTGGAACAATCCATTTAACAACACAGCCGGTTTTGCACTTATAGTAGAAGACCCCGATGCGCCAATTGGAACCGTAACCCACTGGACCTTGTATAATATACCTGCAAACGACACTGTATTAAAGAGGAACACCCCAAAGGATTCTGTACTTGAGAACGGAACCAAACAAGGTATTACCACATTCGGCACTCCTGGTTACGGGGGCCCTTGCCCACCAAACGGTACACACCATTATCATTTCAAACTCTATGCACTTGATGCTACCCTGCCTTACCCGGCAGGACTAAGTAAGAACAAATTACTGAACAGCATGAAAGGCCATATACTTGCCGAAGCTGATTTAGTGGGTTTGTATAAGAAGAAAAAAGAGTATACTAGAATTGAAAGTGGCGGACAGGGAGTTAAGTAGGATATCCATTAATATTCTCTTAGCTTTGTTATTCTAAACATTTTCTCTTGGTAACTATATCTAAGCTAGGCCGTATGTTTTATGCAATAGCAATAATTGGTATAGGGCTGCAGGCCTTTTATTATAGCGATTTTGCTTACATGCTTATTCCACCAAAACATTCCGCGATACCTAGCCTCGCTATACTTGCATATCTCTTCGGAACATTTCTTATTGTATCAGGAATATGTATTGCTTTTGAAAAAAAAGCAAAGCCTGTTTCGCTCCTATTAGGTTTTATTCTTTTGCTGATTTTCTGTTTTTATTTTGTTCCTTACCTGCTTTTTTATGACCCGAACAATACCATATTTGGTGAATGGGAAAATGCTGAAAAAGAATTGGCGCTGTCTGCCGGAGCATTTGTAATTGCTAGCGGTTTTTCACCTGATACTGAAAACGGTTTTACAAATTTCCTGGCAGAACTGATTCCCTTAGGAACACTCTTTTTTTCACTATGCATGATCTGTTTTGGTATTTCACATTTCCTATATCCACAAGATGTAGCTGATTACATGCCCAAATGGATCCCTTACAAACTTTTCTGGGGATATTTAGCCGGCAGCGGGTTAATAGGTTCGGGCATTGCAATAATTCTAAATGTAAAACCACGTTTAGCAGCTACCCTTTTGGGTGCAATGATCTTTACCTGGTTTATCATCCTGCACATTCCGTATACTTTAGTTAATCCTTTTGGCGGTAAAGGCGGTGAAACCACCAGCGCGTTTTTAGCATTAGCCTATAGCGGAATCGCTTTTGTAATCGCCGGGACTGGTAAAAAGCCATTATCAACTAAATAATGTATTCTTTTTGGCTAAAATAGGGTATTTTAAAAATATTTTATCCCTCTAAAGCCAATACTGTTAAGGCTTGCAAGGAAACTACGTAAAAATACGTAGGTCTTTCTGCTGCAGGCTATTTGGAAAACATATAATATTTTTGTTTTAATGATCCCACACATATCCTATCCTCAATAGTTTTTCCTTTCTCATCCTGTAGTGAGAAAGGAATAGTGGGATCATTCTTTTCCTCTTTTCTTCTATAAATTCTTTCAAAATCTGGTAGCCTTTATGGATACAGATTCAATATTTCCGTCAATTTAACCTTGGCTTAACATTGATTGGACTATTTTGCTCCAATTGTTTATAAATCAATCAAAAAAAAGTTATTTTTAGAGTATCGTTTTTTTGTTTTCAACGTAAACGATTATAAACAATTACAGAGCCCTTTTTTTAATACTAATTTGCTTAATGGGAATAAAGAATTACTTTTTTAAACAAACAAAACTAGTACAGGCAGTTGTACTGGTATTTGCTTTGCTTGCAAGTAATTCACTTTTTGCCCAGGCAACTTTCACATCAGGTGTCTATAGCCAGGATTTTGGAAATACTACC
>OLMA01000066.1_pt1 | contig 14276 bp, 8 predicted proteins | sample 1604671 | NCBI WGS metagenome assembly OLMA01 (sample SAMEA104055725, study PRJEB20765) | soil metagenome | biome: Arctic tundra; feature: Polygonal ground; material: soil | place: USA | collected 2011-09 | depth 0-0.5 m | reverse complement strand
TTTGAAGACAAGCAACATATACTTTGGATTGGCACGGATGGAGGCCTGAGCGCATTGAATTTATATACCGGAAAATTTACTAATTATTTCCGGGTTAATTCTTTCCATCCGAGCAATAATAACATTCGTGTTATATACGAGGATAAGGAAGGGGTTATTTGGATAGGTACTGAATTTAATAGTCTATGTAAGTATGACAGAAACAAGAAAAAATTCACAACCTTCCCCCTTCTGCTAAAGGATACGGCTTCAAGTGCCTTCGATTATGTTTCTTCAATTACTGAAGATGCAACGGGAAAATTATGGATAGGAAGTTTTGGAGGAGGATTGTATTCATTTGATAAAAAAGCAGGGAAATATGAAAGCTACTACCAAGCTGTAGATGCTCATTCCAGGTTAACATTTTTAAATAATGTTACATCAGTTTATTACCAGAAAGACAACAACGAATTACTAATTGGTACAAAAGGAAGCGGTGTTGAAGGATTTGATCTTTCAAACAAAAAATTCACCAGTTATTATAACACTTCAACCGATACGCTTCATGTACTACAACCAAAAATAATTTTTTCAATAACTAAAGACAACATAGGTAATATATGGGTGGCTGGTAATAACGGAGAAGGGTTATACAGGTTTGAAGAATCGAAAAAAGTATATATATCTTATAAGCGCTATCGAAAAGTTAATTCAACGAATTTTAATGAGGATTTTTGTAACTGCCTTTATGTAAGCGCGGATAATATTTTGTGGGTTGGAACAAATAATGGTGTGGGTTATTATTTACCTGAGAAAAGAAATTTTTCTGTATACAGAGATACCGCGCACCTTAACGCCAATGTAGTAATGTCAATAGCCCGTGATGCTGGAGGACGATTGTGGATCGGCACCAATGGTTCAGGGCTGAGAACGTATGACGAGATAACACATACCTATTCCCAGAATCAGGCATTGAGCAAGGCAACGAATAACATTTCTATCCTGTCTTTATGCATAGACAGAAAAGACAACCTGTGGATCGGCACTTGGGGTAGTGGTGTTTTAGGATATAACCTACTAACAGAAAAGATACTCCGCATTGATTCAATTAATTCATCCCTTATTAAAACCACAGTAACCGGGCTGTTGGAAGATCATTCAGGCAGAATATGGATAGGTACCTATGACAAAGGTGTTTTTATTTATGATGAAGAGAATAAAACTATTGAACGGCTTACTGTGAACAATGGCCTTAGCGATAACAGGGTATATAGTTTTTTTGAAGATTCCAGAAACAATATGTGGATATGTACTGACGGTGGTGGTATTAATTGCTACAGTCCGGAGGGAAAGATAACTACCATTAAAAAATCGAGTGGCAATAATTCTTTATCATCGAATTCTGTTAATTGCATTTACGAAGATGAGGTAGGTAATTTATGGATAGGAACAGGTATTGGGCTTAATAAATATATTATTAAAGAACAGAAATTCATACATTACTTTACTAAAGATGGATTGCCGAATGATTATATATACGGTATCCTTCCTGACAAGGATGGCAATCTTTGGATAAGCACAAATAAAGGCATATCAAAATTCAATCCGAATATTACAAACGAATCGGGCAGTGCATTTAAAAATTATGACGAGGGTAATGGACTGCCTGCTGATGAGTTTAATCAGGGGGCTTTTATGGAAACCAGGGATGGGAAAATGTTTTTTGGTAGTGTGAATGGCATAGTAAGTTTTACACCTGAGAAAGTAATAGGTAATCTGCATGAGCCTCCGGTAAGTATTACTTCATTTGAATTACTTGGAAAGGAGTTTATTACAGACACCCTTGCTTCCGAAAAGAAATATCTTGAACTTTCATGGCAAAAAAACACCCTGGCATTTTCATTTATCGGGCTTGATTACGACATGCCTTCCAAAAATAAATATAAATACATACTCGAAGGAGCCGATCAGGAATGGTCTCCGCCAACAACCAGGCATTGGGCTAATTATGCCCAGCTTCCTCCAGGACATTATGTATTCAGGGTAAAAGCAAGTAATAACGACGGCTTATGGAGCCCTATTGGTACGGCAATCTATATTAATATAGTTCCACCATTCTGGAAAACGAACTGGTTCTATGCAATTTGCATTGTATTAATAATAGCAGGAGTATTCGGTTTCATTAAACATCGTACCAGTAGAATTGAAAATGAAAAAAAGATACTCGAAACCAAGGTAGAAGAACGTACTCATGAACTCGCTCAAAAGAACAGGGACATAACCAGCAGTATAGAATATGCGAAACGTATACAGCAGGCCATACTGCCTCCAATGGAGGAAATAAAACAATTTTTACCTGAATCCTTTATACTTTACCTGCCTAAAGATATTGTAAGCGGAGATTTTTATTGGTTCGGCGAACAGGGTGATAAACTGGTAATGGTTGCTGCGGACTGTACAGGCCATGGTGTTCCGGGAGCGCTTATGAGTATGATAGGGCATAATTTGCTTAACCAAATTGTACTTGAAAAAGGTATTACACAACCATCAACTATTCTTAACCATCTTAATAGTATGGTACAGGCCGCATTGAAACAAGGTGTAAGCACAATAGATACGACAGATGGTATGGATGTTGCACTTTGTTGTTTCAACAAAAAAACAAATGAATTGGAATATGCCGGAGCAAATCGTCCGCTTATTATTGCAGGTACTGGTGAATTGCGAAAAATAGATCCTGATAAAATGCCAATAGGCGGCTCACAAATAGGTATGGAGAGAAGTTTTAAGAACCATAGCCATAAGGTGAAACCGGGTGAGGTTGTTTATATATTCTCTGATGGTTATGCTGACCAGTTTGGTGGCGACAAAGGGAAAAAATTCATGATGAAGCGCTTTCTTGAAATACTTCAGGAAATTAAGGATATGCCTGTCAGGGAACAGGAAAATTACTTACTTAATGCCATATTGCAATGGAGAGGCGATAATGAACAGGTTGACGATATATTAGTAATTGGTATAAAATATGCCTGATAATCTATATTTTATGTCATTTTGCCATGCATAGCATTTTTATTATATTTGCCCTTTCTCAGTAAGGCTTAAATTAAAATGAAAAAGACATTTCTAATTGTACTTTGTGCTGAACTTTAAACCACAAGAAACTTTGAAATAGACATGGACATTCACGATTTCTACGACAAAATGGACCGCAATAATATCCTTCTTTCATTTAAGGGTGATATTACCGCTGAACTGCTTACTTCTATTCTTCAGATCATTGAGTCGAAGATGGATAATATGCAGGAGGAGCCTAAATTGAGGAAGAAGGTTTATATTGTTTTAGTAGAGTTATTGCAAAACCTGTATCACCATATGGATGATCCATCTCTTGAGTCAGTTGCAGAAATGGCAAGGACAGCTATATTTATGATAGGAAAGGAGAATAGTCATTACAATGTAATTACAGGAAACTATATAAAGAACGACAGGGTGCCTATTCTTAAAAAGAAAATGGACGAAATAAATTCATTGACGCCTGAGGAAGTAAAAGAACATTACAAAAGGACACTTAATAACGGACAAATGTCTGACAAAGGTGGAGGAGGGCTTGGAATGATAGATATAGCACGTAGGACTGGCAAACCACTTTTTTATGACTTTGTACCAATTAATGACAACTTTTCTTTCTTCACTTTAAACGTAGTGATCGAACAATAATAACACACTATTAACCAACAAATGCTATGGAAGTAATTACCATTGAAAGTACACCAAAAACTCCTTCTATCAAGTTCGATTCTAAGCAAGGCAAGCTTGAAATAAAAGGAAGATCTATACCCGAGAACTCTGTAGAGTTTTACAAACCCTTAGTAGAGAGCCTTGAAAGATATGCCAGTACTCCTACTACCCCAACACAAGTTGATATTCAGCTTGAGTATTTTAATACGGCCTCATCAAAGTGTATACTTGATGTGTTAAAGAGACTTGAAACCATACATCGCCAAGGCAATCAGGTAATTATTAACTGGTATTACGAAGAAGATGATGAAGATATGCGTGAAGCTGGAGAAGATTACCAGGCAATTGTTAATCTTACCTTTAATATGCAACAGGTTGAACTTGATTAATTAATTCAATTAATATTATTAAGAGCCCTGACAGTATCGTCAGGGCTTTTTTGTTACTCTTAAGTCCCCTCCTACTTTCTGTTATATTTGCAACATGGCAGAACAAGCCCGTAAAAAAAGCCTTTTAGCCCGTTTACGCACACGGTATTTTTTCATCATACGTAAGGAAGATACGTTTGAAGAGCGTTTCTCTGTGCGTATTTCGCCAATTGCCCTCTTTACGATTTCGGGTGGCGCAATTATCCTATTAATGCTACTTGTTATATGGGCCGTGGCTTTTACTCCTTTACGGGAATATATACCCGGTTACGCCGATGTAAATATGCGTAAGAACCTTATTACGCTTAGTATGAAAACAGATTCATTGAATAATGAATTACAGGCCCGCCAGGATTATATTGAAAGCATTCGAAGAATATTATCAGGTAATGTACCCAAACATGATACAATTGCTGAGAAAAGCCATGCAGACACCCAGCACCATGCAACAGCCTTCTTACCGCCTTCACATGACGATTCAATGCTTCGGCGTACAGTAGAAGCCCAGAACCCATATAATGTAACATTGAGTGGTGGCAGCCAAAGCAAACCAGACAATAGTAGTATAAGCGATTATTTCTTTTTTACTCCGCTTAAGGGGGTTGTTACAAACGGATTTAACCCCAACGGAGGGCATTACGGAATAGATATTGTTGCCAAAGAAAATGAAGCTATCAAAGCTACTCTCGATGGAACAGTTATTGTATCGACCTGGACACTTGCTACCGGGAATGTTGTAATTCTGCAACATAATAATAACCTGGTTTCAGTATATGAACATAATTCTGTATTGCTCAAAAAGGTTGGAGATAATGTTAAGGCAGGAGATGTGATTGCCATAATAGGTAATTCAGGTGAATTGAGTACAGGACCTCATTTACATTTTGAACTTTGGTACAAGGGTAGTCCTGTAAACCCACAAAAATATATGGGGTTTTAAAAAATAAAATACCCCGGCTATTAACCAGGGTACCTCTTAAACTATAATACTTTCAAATTAATAAGCTCCGCGGTAACGAATAGCTTTTTCAAGCCTTTTGAATGCTGTAATATATGCTCCGATGCGAAGGCTGGTCTTATATTGTTTAGAGTTGTACCACACTTGTTCGAAAGCTGTTTCCATTGTGCTGTCATGCTTAGCATTTACTTCATCTTCCTTCCAATAGAAACCGTATTGGTTTTGCACCCACTCAAAATAAGAAACAGTTACACCACCTGAATTAGCTAAGATATCGGGAACTACTGTAATTCCCTTTTCATTAAGAATATGGTCAGCTTCAAAAGCAGTAGGGCCATTAGCTCCTTCTACAATAAGCTTAGCCTTTATTTTATGCGCTATTTCTTCAGTGATCTGGTTTTGTGTTGCTGCCGGTACAAGAACGTCTACATCCAATGTAAGTAATTCTTCATTGGTTATTGGATCGCCACCTGTAAACCCTGATAAAACGTTCTTATTCTTTTGAACGTACTTAATTGCATTATCAACATCAATGCCTTTTTCATTGTAAAAAGCGCCGGTATAGTCAGATATAGCAACTACCTTAATTCCTTTGCTATGTAATAATTGTGCTGCATTCATACCCACATTTCCAAAACCTTGAACAGCAGCTGTTGACTTCTTACGGTCAATGCCAATCTTCTTCATAGCTTCTATTGTATGTATCATAACACCTCTTCCTGTCGCAGCTTCACGGCCTCTTGATCCACCAAGTGTAATTGGTTTACCAGTTACTACTCCGGGTTGAAATGTCCTGGTAATTTTAGAATATTCATCAACGATCCAGGCCATTTCGCGTTTTCCGGTACCCATATCAGGAGCCGGAATATCTTTGTGAGGGCCAAATACTTCGAACATGGCTTGCGTATATGCGCGGGTAAGACGCTCTAATTCTCCAACGGACAATTTACGGGGATCGCAAGTAATTCCACCTTTAGCGCCACCATAGGGTAAACCTGCAACAGCACATTTATAAGTCATCCAGGCAGCAAGTGATTTAACTTCATCATCATTAACATCGGGAGCATAACGAATTCCGCCTTTTGATGGACCTAAATATGTAGAGTGTATTATACGGTACCCTTCAAAAACTTCTACTTTTCCATTATCCATCATAATAGGAAGAGAAACCTTTACTTGCTTCTGCGGAGTTATTAGCATAGCTGCAATATCTTCAGGCAAGTTATAAAGCTTTGCTGCTGTATTAAAACGAGCTAGTACTGCTTCATACATACTTACATGTTTTACTTCCTTATCTCCTGTCTTTTCTACTGATTTGGTTTGTGTGCTCATACTGAGTTATGATTTTGGAGGTGCAAATGTAGAAAATTATCAATAATTAACGATTTAGTAATTCAACATCCAGACGATCAAACACTTAATTCGAGCAAATAATTTAGTTTCACATTATCTATTAAAATGCTGTTAATCAGACTGTTTTATAATTACAATACTCATATGTCCCATTTTATAACATGTAATAGATTAAGTTAATAACCAATAAGATGACACTTAAATTAAAATGAAATTGTAGAATATTTGATATATATTAGCGACACAATTTCGAGGAATCTTATAATCAGGTACAAACGAATAATTTAATACTGTAAATTCATGAAGAAATTATTACTACTAGCAACTTCATTGTTTGCCGGCACAAGCCTCTTTGCTCAAAGCAATTCGATACCTAATCCGGGGTTTGAGAACTGGACTGTAATACCATACCAGAGTCCTGTTGGGTATCAAAGTTCAGATGACCTGAATAGCGGTAATGGTAACCAGACAGTGATTAATATGTTCAGGACTACTGACGCTTATCACGGGAATTATGCAGTACAATTGAAATCGGTAAAGGTAGGCGTAGACACAGATGCAGCATATATTGCCATAGGTAATCCTGGTGGTAATGGCGCTACAGGTGGTACTCCTATCAGCGGAACACCAACAGGTATAAGATTATACTATAAATACACAAAAAAAGCCCCTGATACTGCCTTGGTGATTGCAGAATTTAAAAAGAATGGTACCATAATAGGGCAATATTTGTTTTCAATGTACGACACCACAAGTAAATACCTTCTTTTTACACAAATATTTTCTCCTGCGCTTACTTCAGCGCCTGATACTGTAATATTTGCTGCGGCCTCTTCTTTAAGAGTCATGAACAATAACAATGGAAACAGTAGTGGTTATGCACCCGGAAGCATATTCCAGATAGATAGTGTGAGTTTTACAGGTATTGCCACTCAACCTTCTAAGCTTAACGGTGATTTTGAAAACTGGCAGAACGATTCAAATATTACAATAATCGGATGGAATAATTGGATGGGTTCTGATAGCGGAAACGCCACAAGAACTACTGATGCGTTTGCAGGTAAATATGCTGTGCAACTTGTTACAGGCCCTTGTAGTGGATGCGGTGGAGGTAATGCAAATGCTCAGGGTATTACCAGTGGTATAAACCCTAATGGTTGTTGCGGACCACACGGTGGATTACCATATTCCATGACAAAAGATACACTTGAATTTTATTATAAATATACCCCTGCGGCTACATACCCGGGCGATACTGCATTGGTTTCATTAAATGTTCACAATTCTTCCAATAATAGCACATCTTTTAATATTTATTTAAAATCAACCGGGGGCGCTTATGTTAAAGAAGACTACCCTTTTCAGGCTGCTGGTTTCACACCCGACAGTGTGTATATAAATATTCAATCGTCGTACTCTATGAGGAATACGGGGGGTAGTAATATCCCATCCATTTCAATAGGTTCTACACTTAAAGTAGATAATATGCGTTTTCTATCGCAATTGCCAGTTACTATTTCTCCTGCTAATCCATCATACTGTTCGGGTAGTAATGTTATTTTGACAGCAAGCGGTGCCACTACATATACCTGGGCACCTTCTACAGGATTAAACACCACAAATGGTGCAACAGTTACTGCAAACCCTTTTGGAACAACAACATATACCGTTACCGGAACTACAGGTACCACTATGGGTACTCAGAAAGTAGTGGTTACGGTTAACCTGCCTCCAACAGTAAATATTACCCCTTCTTCCGCTTCAATATGTAAAGGCAGTTCTGTTAACCTTACTGCCAGCGGTACTTCCGTAAGTTATACTTGGAGCCCTTTAAAAGGACTGAATGATTCTGTAACAGCTGCTGTCGTTGCAACTCCTACCGCAACAGCTAATTATACCGTAACGGGAACCTCGTCTGCGGGATGCAAAGGTGTAAATATTGTTAATGTAAATGTAAATTCTCCTCCAACTGCAAGCTTTACAGCAAATACTACTTGTCTTGGAAATGCAACAATGTTTACCAATACTTCAACAGGTGGCACCTCATATAGTTGGAATTTTGGCGATGGCAAAGGAACATCTTCTGTTATGAACCCCACCTATACCTATGTCTCAGGCGGTATTTATAATGTAAAATTGGTTGTAACAGGTTCCACCGGATGTAAGGATAGTTTGACAATGCCTGTAACAGTTAACCCAACCCCAACTATAACTGTAACCGTGGCATCCCCTACTATATGTTCGGGTTCTTGTACGAATATTACAGTGAGTGGTGCAACAACGTATACTTGGCAGCCTGGTGGCTTAAACGGTTCTACTATTAATGCTTGTCCTACTACAACATCTACGTATACAGTTGTAGGTATGTCAGCGGCTGGTTGTCAGGCTACACAAACAGTGGTAGTTACTGTTACTCCTAGCCCAACAATTTCTGTGACTCCGGTTAATACTACCTGCGGTCAATCAAATGGTGAGGATATTGCTAATGTTATAAGTGGAGGTACAAGCCCTTTTACCTACTCATGGAACACAATTCCTTCACAAACTACAGCAACTGCAACGGCACTTACCCCAGGTACATATTCTGTAACCGTAACCGATAAGCTTGGCTGTACTGCCAATGGTAGCGGTGCAGTTAGCGGCTCAACTGCCCCGAGTATCACAGTAAAAGTAACTCCAAGCAATTGCGGAACCAAAAATGGTATTGCGGTAGCAAGTGTAACCAGTGGAACATCCCCATATAAATACTCATGGAACAATGGAGATACACTTAAAAAGGACAGCAACCTCGCTGCGGGTGTATATATTGTAACTGTAACCGATAAAAATGGTTGTTCTTCATTTAAGGCCGCTACTGTGAGTGATACCAATGGTCCCGTGCTGAGTGTTACTTCTCAAACAAATAATCTCTGTGCAGGACAGTCAAATGGTGCAATAACTGTTTCGGTTACAGGTGGAAAAACACCTTACAAGTATTCATGGTCTAATGGGGCTACTACAGCAAGTATAAATGGCTTGCAGGCGGGCCCTTACCAGGTAACTGTTACGGATGCTAATGGATGCTCGGATGTTAAAACAATAACTATTACCGCACCAACTACGCTTGCCTTAACTACAAGTACAACGCAAGCCGCTTGTAATACTTCAAATGGTGGTGCATCTGTAACTGTTTCAGGTGGCACATCGCCGTATACTTATATGTGGAGTAATGCAAGTACATCGACCTCAATATCAAATGTTGCTGCAGGCTCATATAGTGTTGCCATAACCGATAAAAATGGTTGCACAAGTTCTGCTGTTGCTTCAGTAAGTAATGCCTCTGGCCCTGTAATAACAATCACATCTGTCAGTGATGATAATTGTTCATTGGGAACAAAAGGGTCAATAAGTATTTCGGATACCGGTGGAACTCCTGCTTATACTTACCTATGGTCAAATGGATTAACTACGATGAATATCAGCAATCTTACTGCAGGTAATTACAACGTAGTTGTAACCGATGCCAGCGGATGTAAAGGAACTGCAAATGCAACAATTACAGAAGTTCTGCCACCTGCAATTTCAATGTGTATGGTAACTGTGGACCCTGCAACGAATTATAACACCATTATCTGGGATAAGACCAACACAAAACAAATAGAAAGTTATAATATATATAAGGAAACAACTGCACCTGGCCTGTTTACAAAAATAGGTAGTTTGAAATCCGATACAACCTGCATATTTATAGACAAGCTTTCCAATTCGCTTGTGCAAAGCTGGAGATACGAAATATCACAGGTAGACTCATGTGGTAATGAATCTCCGTTAAGTTTACCTCACAAAACCATGCACCTGACCATAAACCAAGGTGTTGGTGGTGCCGTAAACCTTATATGGGATAATTACCAAGGGCTTGCATTCGGGCATTACATAGTGTACCGTGACAGTGTAGCCGGAATTGCTAGCGATAGCATAGGTAGTGTTATAAATAATGGCACGTATACATTTACCAATTATCCTGTTCCAACATCTGTGCACCCATGGTATTACCACATGGGCATAAGTAACCCGGGCGGTTGTACACCTGCAATAGAGGCAATTAATTATAATGCTTCCAAATCAAATACAGGTGCGATAATAGTTTTAGGCCTACCAACATTAGATGCGGAGATCAATTCATTTGAAGTGTTTCCTAACCCGACAACAGGTAAGTTTAATTTAAGCATTTCGTTAGCGAATGAAAAACAAAATGTAGAGATACAGGTACTTAATCCTATAGGACAAGTATTATCACAAAGCAATTTCAATGAAGTATCAGGCAAATTGAAAAAGCAGATTGACCTTAGCGGTTACAGCAAAGGAGTATATCTCGTTAAAGTAATTACCGCTAACGGATCTATGTATCGTAAGGTCGTAATACAGTAATTAAAGATTCAAACTCTAAAAAGGGATGCCTTAAAGGCATCCCTTTTTTATTTTAATAATACTGTTACCCTTTTTGCCAGGTCACTGCTTTCGTAAGCGGCTCCAGTTGAATTCAGATGCACAGGGTCTCTCCACATTTTTGGATTGTTCTCAATTACCGGTAAGCCAAGTTTGAGGTAATTTATATATGGTATTCCCTTATAATTAATAATGGAATCAAATTCAGAAGCATCCTTAAAACGATTAGCATACTGCGGCGACGTGAACAAGATCAATTGTATATGATTCGATTTACATAAATCTATGAATCTGAATAAATATTTTAGTCTACTTAGTTTAAAAGGCCCGTCATCAGGCATTATTCTTGCCATTGTTATAGTATTTATACTGTCGTCAGGTGTGGGATTTATTGGTTCATAACCTTTATTACGCTCTATGTATTCTGGGTTTGTAATTGCATTTTTAATAAGATTGAATGCTCTTCCGTTATAGCGATATAAATGGAACAGAAAGAAAAATCTCTCGTGAAAAGATATCTCATTTATATACACGGTCACTAAACTATCTTTCCCGTAATAGTATTTAAGATTTTCTATTCCACGTGAATACGTGTCTGTATCTTTAGCATAATAGATTTCAGGATCAACATGTAGTAAGATGGTCTTAGGAATTTTGTTTGACCGGATAATAATGTCAAGTAAACCTGTTTGAAAAACATCATCCATTCCTTCATGCCCGAGGTTAAAGCATGACACTTTAAAACTATCAGGTATTATTGCTAATGAACGTGAACTACCCATGACCAATAGATCAGGTGGAGGTAAAGACAAGTAGTAATTTATTTTTCCCCCGGTCGATCTTACTTTGTTATGAATGTAAAACTTATTAAAAATGTACCCAAGTCCCCTGTCTAATATAAATACCAGGCAAAGCAATGCAAAGAGATATTTTAGAAATACTTTCATCAGAATTGAAAATAGATAAATCGGCTTCCTTCTTTAACGCCAAATATTACGATCAGTAACACAATACATGCACTGAATGATACAGACAATAAAGTAGAATGTTTTATTTCGGAGAAATCAAGCGTATGCTTTCGCAATAAGAAATATTCAACTATTAATAAAAGGAATATTTTGACCAACATAGACACGAATATTTCAGTATCCTGAATGCGTACGCTAAAGAAACCTGTTGTAGTAAAAATGTTTCTTACAATAGTCATTGCCTGATGAAGGGTGTCAGCCCTGAAAAATATCCATGAGAAACAGATAAGATTGAATGCGATGAATACCTTTAATGGTCTGAAAGGTATCCTAATCCCATTCGAACTACACAATTTATCTATACATAAATAGATCCCATTTAAAAGCCCCCAAATAATGAATGTCCATGAGGCACCATGCCATAGCCCACCCAATAGCAGGGTTATTAATATATTTCGGTACATTTTAGTATTACCGGAGCGATTCCCTCCTAAAGGTATGTATACGTAATCTCTCAACCAAGTTGAAAACGATATATGCCACCTCCTCCAGAATTCAGTAATACTTTTTGAGAAATAAGGAAGGTTAAAGTTTTGGGTTAGCTCAAAACCAAGAACTCTTGCTGCACCTACTGCAATATCAGAATAGCCCGAAAAGTCACAATAAATTTGAAATGCAAAAGCATAGGTTGCAAATATTAAAGTAAGTCCATGATTGTGTACTGAATTGTTATAGATTGAGTTAACATATATTGCAATAGTATCTGCTACTACCACTTTTTTAAATAAACCCCATAGCATTTGCTGTATGCCATATATTACATGTTTAGAATTAAAAAAATGCTCTTCGTAAAATTGATGGATCATATTACCTGCTCTCTCAATGGGGCCAGCTACTAATTGAGGGAAGAACATGATATACAATGCGTATATTCCAAAATGCTTTTCAGCCTTCTGCTGTCCTCTGTAAATGTCCGTAGTATAGCTCATTGCCTGGAATGTATGGAATGAAAGACCTATCGGTAAGGCAATATTTAAAAAAGGAATTATATCCTTATAGCCTGCCCCATGCAACAGTATACCAAGGTTTTCATTTATAAAATTGTAATATTTGAAGAAACCGAGTATTGAAAGATTTGCGATAATACTTACTATAAGAAACAGTTTCTTTCTCTGCCCATTAGCCTTCTCAATAACAATGCCAAGTAAATAATCTATAATAATGGTGCACCATATTACCAGTATATAAGCCGGAATAAAGTACATATAGAAGAAACAACTTGCACTAAGCAACAAAAGCCAACGGAAACGATGAGGAATGGAAAAATAGAGCGCAACGACAGCAATAAAGGAAACAAAGAAATTGAAGGAATTAAATACCATTTCGTTTATAATTCTGGCGTAGTCAGCAAATATAAAACCATTATTTATAGCTGGTTTATCTCTCCCAAAAGCCTTTCTGTATTATTTTGTGAGGGTATTTAGATGTAATATTGCCAAATTCCCTATTTTTGCGCCCATTATGCTACTTACAATCTTAAAATCGAAACTCCACAGGGTACGTGTTACCGAAGCCAATATTAATTATGTTGGCAGTATCACTATTGACGAGGACCTGATGGATGCAGCTTCACTTCTTGAGAACGAGAAGGTGCAAGTTCTGAATATAAATAATGGAGAACGCCTGGAAACCTATGTTATAAAGGGAAAACGCGGTTCGGGCATTATTTGCCTGAATGGTCCCGCTGCCCGCAAAGCACTAATGGATGACATCGTTATTGTTATTTCGTACGCCTTAATGACCCCGGAAGAGGCAAAAACATACGATCCTGTAATTGTTTACCCTGATAGCCAGACCAATAAACTAAAATAATTGAGTCCATTTATTAAAAACACGCTCAAATTCCTTCTCTTTTTAGGGATTGGAGTAGGATTAGTGTATTTAATAGTCAGCAAAATAACACCTGAGGACTGGAAAAATATAAAGGTAGCTGCCGTTAATGCAAATTACCTTTGGATCGTAATCTCACTTCTAATCGGGTTTATCAGTCATCTTTTAAGAGCCGCAAGATGGCAGATGCTCATTGAACCCATTCATAAAAAGCCCGGATTCGTAAATACGGCTGCTTCAGTAATGATAGGGTATATGGCTAATTATGCTATACCAAGGCTCGGAGAAGTATCACGCTGTGGCGTTTTAAACCGGTACGAAGGAATATCGTTTGCCGGCCTGGTGGGTACGGTTGTGGTTGAACGTGTGATAGACCTACTTATGATGTTCCTGTTCTTCCTGGTAATGCTCTTGCTTAGTTTCAGTAAAGTATATACCATTATAAAAACCAAAGCAACATCTGTTCTTTTACATAAATGGGAGTCAATTAACCATGTTAACCCAGTCATTCTTATTCTAGTAGCTGTGTTATGT
>OLMA01000421.1_pt1 | contig 14332 bp, 5 predicted proteins | sample 1604671 | NCBI WGS metagenome assembly OLMA01 (sample SAMEA104055725, study PRJEB20765) | soil metagenome | biome: Arctic tundra; feature: Polygonal ground; material: soil | place: USA | collected 2011-09 | depth 0-0.5 m | reverse complement strand
GAGATGGCGTTGCCTCCTCCACCTGTTGAAATTCATGGAAGAGTTGTAAATCAGCAGGGAGAGCCGTTGCAAAATGTATCAGTTTTGATTGCAGGCACTAAAATAGGAACAACGACAAATAGTGATGGACATTTTACCTTGACTGCTCCTGGTAATAAAAATGTGGTACTGGAAATTTCCAGTGTCGGGTATCAAACAAAAACAGTAAAGGTTGGAAAGCAAACTGAAATTAATGTTACCTTGGAAGCAGATGTTACTGGTTTGAGTGATGTGGTAGTGGTGGGCTACGGGACGCAGTCGAAACTATCTATTACAGGTGCTGTTTCGACTATTAAAGAGAGTCAAATTCGTACAATGCCTGATGCAAACCTTGGTGCAAGACTACAAGGGCGTATTTCTGGTGTAACTGTTACAGATGATGCCTCACCAGGAGGCATTCCTATAATTAGGATTCGTGGTTATGGTTCAATTAACAATAATGATCCATTGTATGTATTAGATGGGGTGCCATTAGTCGGAAATCTAGATAATATCGATCCAAACAGCATTGCGTCAATCTCAGTATTGAAGGATGCTTCTTCTGCCGCGATTTATGGGTCGCGGGCTTCTAATGGCGTAGTTATTATAACAACAAAAGAAGGTAAATCAGGACCTCCAAAGTTGAGCTTTAATTATCGTTACGGAATTCAAAATTACTCTAAAAAATTCGAGAATCAGATATTAACACCTTTAGAAAGTGCTCAATTGGAATGGTTAGGTTTTGCAAATTCTGGATTAAAAGTGGGGGACGTTGGATGGGGTGATCCTATGTATGGTTATGGTGCTACTCCCGTACTTCCTGACTATATTTTACCTATAGGAGGTATGGATGGACAAGTAGATACTTCCCTTTACAGTTGGCCGACTCCTTATGTTGGGATAGCTAAGGCGAATAAAACAGGAACTAACTGGTTTGATGTAATTAGTAACGATAATGCACCCACGCAGGAGTATAATCTCTCATTAAGTGGTGGATCAGATAAAGGGCACTATGCCTTTACAGCAGGGTATTTGAACCAGCAGGGGGCCATACTTTATACTTATTATCATCGTTACTCAATTTCATTAAATTCAGAATCAAAAATTGGTAATTGGTTGAAAGTTGGAGAGAACTTGAGTTTGGGTTATAGTGAAAGGAATGGATTTGGTAATGAAAATGATCTTAATCCAATCGCTATGGCAATGCGAACTTCTCCATTATCTCCTGTGTACGATATAAAAGGAAATTTTGTAACAGGTTACCAACCTTTAGCTATGCTGTATAGGGCTAAAAATAATTCGGTAAAAAGTCTTCGCCTCCTGGGAAATTCTTATGCTCAGGTTGATTTTATGAAAGATTTTACTTTCAAAAGCCTTTTCGGGGCAGAAGTAGATAATTCTCGAGCCGAGACTTATGCGTTGCGAATGTTTGAATCACAAGATGTTGCAGGTGCAGATGTTCTTACAGAAGGCTATAATGGCGTATTCCAATATAACTGGGCTAATACCCTAAACTACAATAAAACTATAAATGACAATCACCATATCAATTTATTATTAGGATCTGAAGTAGTGAAAAATCGTTCCAATAGTATAAATGCAAGTGCCTCAACTTTTCCTTTCACTAACACAGACTATATGGTACTTGATGCAGGCCAGGCAAATCCAACTGCTGGCGGGTCATGGGATGGTTGGTTTACTTTCTCATACTTTGCACGTTTGAATTATAATTATAAAGAGAAATACCTGCTTGAAGCAGTAGCTCGACGTGATGGATCGTCTCGCTTTCTTGGAGGTAATAGATGGGGAACTTTTCCTGCCTTATCGGCAGGATGGAGAATATCACAAGAATCATTTATGAGGAATGTGAAATGGATTAATAATCTTAAGTTACGTGTAGGCGTGGGTAAAAATGGCAATGATAATGTCGGTAATTATAATGGTTATAGCACTTATCGCTCGAATGGATTTGAATCTTACTATAATATTGCCGGGACCACTACTAATTCAACAACACCAGGGTTTCATGAGTATTCGCTCGGTAATCCTGATGCACGCTGGGAGTCGTCTTCAACAACTAATGTTGGTTTCGATGCAGCTCTGTTAAATAAATTTGAATTAACTGTCGATTATTATAGACGTAAAACGACGGATATGCTTTATCCTAGTTCATTACCAGCAACTTGGGGACAGTTGGTATTGCCTTCAGTAAATGTAGGAGAAATGATGAATAAAGGGATTGATGCATCGGTAACTTATCACGATAAAATAGGGAAAGATTTTAATTTCAATGTGCATGGTATCTTTTCTCATAATAAAAATGAAGTTATTAAATTGAACGATAATCCTAATGAAATACTTTATGGACCCCAACTTCGGCAACAATCATTTACTGCAACGAAAGCTGGAGAACCGATCTCCTCATTCTATGGATATGTTGTACAAGGAATTTATAATACTCAGGCAGAAGTAGATAAATCGCCTAAATATAATCCCGCACCTGATGGAACAGACAGTTACAGTGCACCCGGTAAGTTTGAATATAAGGATGTAAATGGAGATGGGGTGATTAATTCTGCTGATAGAACCTTTATAGGTAATCCTGAGCCTATTTTTACTTATGGTTTAAATATTGATCTTCAGTACAAGAGTTGGAATTTGAGCATTTTTTCGCAAAGTAGTTATGGCAATAAGATACTCAATTTTAGACGCTGGGGTGAATTTTCTGGAATTAATGAAAAAAATCAACTATATCAATCATGGACTGTTGATCGATACAACAATCACGACAAAATTACAAATCCAATATATACAAACAACAATGTTGAATTGCATCAGCCTTCATCATATTTTGTTGAGGATGGTTCTTACTTCAGAGTAAAAAGTATATTGGTTGGTTACGATTTACCCCATGAAATGTTATCCAGATTACACATAAATAACTTGCGTTTTTATTTACAGTTTACCAACCCGTTTACAATTACAAAATACACGGGGCTTGATCCTGAGCTTCCAAACAGTGACCTGCTTTTGGGTGTAGATAATAGTAATTATCCTACTTCGCATCAAACAACGTTTGGAATAGATTTAAATCTCTAAAAATCTTAAATTTCTTTTTATGAAAAAAATATTAATTGTTATAATAATTTTGACTGGATTGTTTTATTCCTGTTCGAAAGAGTCGTATACAATATTACCGAAAGGACAGGCATCTGCTTCTACATTGGAAAATAAAGTGGGTGTGAATGCCCTGCTTATTGGTGTATATGCGTGCGCTGATGGAACCAATAACAGTAATGCTGGTCAGGCATGGGCAAGTACTGTATCAAATTGGGTTTGGGGTAGTATTGCAGGCGGTGATGCTTATAAGGGATCGTCTATTAACGACCAGAGCGATATTGTTCCGATCGAAGATTTTTATGTTGATGCTTCTAATAGTTATGTTGAGAGCCATTGGACGACTTTTTATGATGCGATAAGGCGCGCCAATGATGTACTTACCATTATGAAAAGCGCAAATGATATGACGACTGCAGAAAAGACGGAGGTTGAAGCTGAAGACAGGTTTCTGCGTGCTCACTTTTATTTTGAACTTACGATAGTTCATGGAAAAGTTCCGTATATTGATGAAAATACAGTTAATCCAAGCTCAGTTCCCAATGATCATCTTGTCTATCCTGAAATGGAAGCAGATTTGACATTTGCGATGAAAAATCTTCCAAGTAGACAGACGGATTTGGGACGTGTAACAAAGTGGGCAGCAGAAACTTATCTTGCTAAGGTATATATGTTTGAACAAAAGTTCTCAGATGCAATGCTTTTATTGCGTGATGTTTATACAAATGGTGGATTTACTTTGATGCCTAGCTACGAGCAGAATTACAGGATTAAAAATAATAATAACGCTGAATCAATTTGGGAACTCGAATATGCAACTAATGATGGATTTAGTGGCTCTCCGAATGCAAATTGGGGTGATGGATTGGCCAAGCCAGTATATGGTGCAGGATTACCTGGGACTGGTAATTTTTATAGTGGTTCACACGATCTAGTTAGTTCTTTCAGGACAACCTCTGATGGTCTTCCTTATTTCACAACTTATTCTGCTACTGATATAGTTCCTTGGTCAATGGATGGGTTATCTGTTCCTTATAAACTACCGGTTGACCCTCGCCTTGACTGGACTGTAGGACGTCCAGGTGTTCCGTTTCTGGACTATGGCGTCATTCAACCGGGAGTTCCTATTGCTAATTGGATTTTTAGCTATGCAAATTATGGGCCTTATCCGTTGTTTGTAAAAACTTATTTTTTAAAATCGGAGGGAAATTTAGCGACTACTACAGGTTGGATGACTGGTGTAAATCCTAATAATTTAAGAGTATTTAGGTTAGCCAATGTAATCCTTTGGCTTGCTGAGTGCGAAGCTCAAGTAGGATCGCTTCACAATGCGACAATGCTTGTAAACGAGATACGCAATCGCGCGAAAAATTCAAATGTGGTTAGATTTAACGATGGAACGCCAGCAGCAAACTATTTAGTTGAACCTTATCCTGCGGATTTCCCATCTAAGGACTACGCCCTCCAGGCGATATATAGAGAAGATCGTCTCGAATTTGGGATGGAAGGTATGCGTTTTTTCGACTTGGTTCGGTGGGGGATTGCCGCTGATAAAATTAATAATTTCTTTCAAGTTGATGGTTCAATTATGCCTCCACTTGTTGGCAAAACATTTACAAAAGGGAAAAATGAAATTTGGCCAATACCACAGCATGAAATTGACTTATCACAGGTGAATGGGAAGTCTGTACTTACGCAAAATCCAGGTTATTAGATATTTCGGAATATATAGTTATAAAGTTAAATGAATTTTATTCATTATTATGCTGCGCATGATAGAATACAGTGAATTACTTAGGTTGAAAAAAATCACTTCTTATTAGCATTATAGCTAAGTAGTTCGATTGTCTTCCGTCAATAATGTAATTTGGGTTAGGAGCAACGTAACGGGTTATGTATTAATGGTTTAATTTTTTTTACTTTCAATTTAAAGATTATGGAATTAATGAAAAGATGCATGAATAGGGTTATTTTATTACTATTTATTTTGGGGTTTATAAACGGATGTAAAACTCACTCCAAACTAGATGCTTTTAAATATAATGATTCATTTCAACCCTTGAAAAACACAGTTCAAAATGAATTTCTGTTTAACGGATATACTACATACTGGCATCATACTTACCAAGAATGGAGCCGTTATGGAAATCTTTTCAAAATTGTCACACCCGATGTTGTCAGCCCTAATATTGAATATGCCGTCGCCCAAAGCAAGTTAGACATAGCTGATGATATGGGAGTCCAAGGTTTCTTTATGCAGGAAGGATTTCTAAACGGCTTAATGACAGAACCCTTTATTTCACTTGAAGATCCCTCAATCCAGCAGCTTGAAAAAGCATTGGGAGATAGTAATGTATTGGCCTTTATAAACCCCGATTCTGAAGTAGGAAAAATATTGGTTAAAAAGTACGCTGGGCATAGTTCATTGAAAGAAATGATAAGTAAGCTAAAAAGTTATCAAACTTCTGCTGATGATTTTAAAGAAGTAGATGCTTTTATTCTTGAAAAAGACAAGCGTAAGATATTTCTTATTTCATCCACCAATTTGGTATATAGGGCCCGGGTAAAGGGATTACTAAACAATACCGAGAAAGTACTCAAAGAGTATGATATGCACCGGGGCTGGTTTGGGGCACAGACACTCTTAAAGAGTGTTACAGCTACCCCCGGCCATCCTTTAGAAGTGATTGGTAAAGGGATGAATGAGGGAGATGATTGGTTTGTTTTTGATGGATACATGGAGTTTTTAGAAAAAAATGAACTTGATAAATGGACTGCCAGCGTAAAACTTCCTGTAGTAACGGATGTTGGATTTTCACAAGCAGATGTTGGATTGTACGGATGCGAAAATTATGATAGCTTGCAGGTGCAAAGTATGTTTACCCCTGAATCATGGGTAAAATATGCCCGCGAAAAGCACAGCTATGTATTTAGACCAGTGTACGATACTCTGGCTGATCCTTTTCATTACGACGGGTATATTGCTACAGAAGGAAATAAAGAGCAAATTGATAATGAAGATGTCCCTTTTATTTCTGAGACAGGTGACCTCGAATCTGGTGCAGTTCCTTCTATGGTACTTTTTATTAAGAAAGGGGAACAGTTAACTAAAAAAAGATTATGGGAATCCATTCTTGACCGCAGAGAAGTAGCCATTTTAGATAAGGGTAAGATGATAGGGCCCGCAGTATATCGAAATGCATTAGAAATGATGTTATTAGATCGGGTTCTTATTGAGGAGTACTTTGGTGACCGAATCAACATTGAGGCTAATACGAAAAATTATACGTTAAATGTAACTGTCACTAATGCATATCCCCATGCTGTTTCCGGCAAGCTTGATATCGTACTTCCATCTCAATTAACTCTAAAGGGAGATTCAACATCCACACTTAATCTTCCTGCTAACAGTACAAAAATTTTGACTTTCAAAATCTATCCTGGAGCTTCAGCTATGAATAATGCGAACCCCATTGCTATACATTACAATTGGGGTCATTCAGAAAAAAGTACTTTAACGATGTTGAATTTGCCACCTGCCATTTCTGTTTACCATCTTCTTTACGGTCATTCGCCCAAGATTGACTATCCAGTAACTATTCACAATTTCACTTCAGATACATCATTTCCCGTGAAGGTAGAGGTGTTAGAAGACAATACATCTAGAAAAAGTATCTTTAAAACGGAACAAACATGCTCAACCGCTATGGCAACCTTTAAGACTATACCATTTGAACTGAATGTTCCACCCGGAAATTACTTGGTAAAGGTAAGCGCATTGGGGTTAGAGAACATCAGTCAGTTAGGTGTTGGAGAAGCTGTCGGTACTGCTCATGCTTATAAAGATGACTTAAATAACGATGGTATCAGTGAATATAGAATGGAAAATGACAGCGTTCAGATAACCTTACTGACTACTGGAGCTCGTGTTATTGAATATATTGTAAAATCAAGGAATGATAATATATTATTTAAGCTTTGGCCCAAGAAACCTGAAGATGATAAACGTCCATTCAGAAATAGAGAATATTATCCCTTCGGTGGTTTTGAAGATTTTATTGGCCAGCCAAGTATAGAGACTTTTAAGGTATATAATGCGGAAATTACTAAAAAGGAAGGTGATTATGTACAGGTGAAGATGACAGCAGATTATTATGGTAATAAAATCGAAAAAATATTTACCTTATATGGTGATTCACCATTATTGGAAATTCGTTTTGCTCTTACTTTTAAAAACCCTGAGCTTAATATGATTGGCCCTCAACCTATGCTCGCACCCGCAAAAAAGCCTGGGCCGGAAGATGTATATATATTTCCAGAAACCGGAGGGTTGCGCCAATACAGAATGAATCCAGATAGATATTATGGTAGAATATTACACCTAAAAGAGGGATGGAATGTCGGCTATGATTCGAAGCAAGACATTACTTTTGTTGGAGCTTATCCCGTTGATCAACCGTTATTTCTGCATATGTGGTTCAACCATCCTTCGAATCCCGGGTCTCATTATTTTTATACCGAGTTGCAGCCCTGGACACCTATATTTCAAAAGAGCACAATGTACTTTTCATATTATGTTTGGGGTTCGGGCGGTCCATGGAAAAACGGTGTTGAAGCGTTGAGAGAAAGGAATCTCATTACACATCAATAAGCCCCTTGTATGATAGAATAATTCTGAATTACAACTGCTAAAGAACTAAATTCAATATTGATGTTATACCTAAAAGATAAAATGATTAAAATTCCCCGAGGATTGATTTACACAAAAGCACTTATAATTTTAATCGTATTATTAGTCACAAATTATAGCTTTATTTATGGACAGAGATCAAAAAAAGAGGAAAATTTAATAATCCAGAAACTTGAATTAGGATACCCTTGTCCTGGAATTCCATACTATCATTTTAAAGCGAAATTGGAGTTATCGCACCCTTCGATTATTGAGGTGGAAGTATCGGTTAATGGTAAGGAGCTTCGTGCAACTGATTTGCGAAGAGCTGACGAAGTTGAGGATCTTAGTAGGCCACCACTTTCTGAGCGTCCACCATCTGCATATGGCGTGGCTCAGGATGGTACACTTTATGAAAGCCCCACAGTAATTGGTTGGGTGAAATGGGAACCTGGCAAGGATTATAATATTAAGATTGTTGTTCGAATGAAAAAAACGATCCAGGCCGTGTCTGATGATATAGTACTTTCAGCTAGTAAAACGATAAGAGCTCCTGAAGGAATAAAGGGTTTTAATAAAGATTGGAAAAGCTATAAGTCTGTTGTTGTCAGTGAAACTGAGGGAATAAATAGAGTAAACGAACCAGTGGAGGTGCTCGTAGCATTCTATCGAGACGAGATTCATGATCTTAAACGGGAAGTACGCGTAGTAGCTGTTGATCCGAAAACCCATACACTCACTGAAGTTACTTCTCAGGTAAGTGATATTATGAGATTTTTAAAGAAAGATGATCTTGCACCAGATAAAAACGGTAAGCCAACCAGGGAGGTACCACTCTGGATACCAACCGTAACGGCGCGTGTTGCGTTCTTGGCTAATGTGGCCGCAAAATCAAGCCGGGTGTTTTTAATATATTATAATAATGAAAACGCTATGGATACGGTGTATGAAACAGATCTTAGGGTTCAGGGTGAGGCACCCGGTTTGCGAATTGATAATAATAAGTTTACGGTTGTTTTAAATCCTAATTCTGGTGTTGTGGATCAGATTACACTTAAAAGTAAGCCGAACTTACCATTATTTCATAGAATGGAGACTAATGGAGCTATTTTATGGAACCCTGATGTATATGTGCCGCCGCGTGCCTGGACTCATGCATCGGACTGGAGCCCGCCACCTCATTTTAAGTCCATGTCCGGTCCTGTGGTAGCCAAATATCAAGCTTGGGGCAATCTACCCGGAGTACCGGAGGTTAACGCCTCTGTAAGGTATGAGTTTTACCCGGATGTACCGTATTTCATTAGTTCGACCTCAATGCGGATCAATCAAACTGTTAATGTTCTTGCGCTTAGAAATGCAGAGGCGGTATTCAAACGAGAACTATTTACTCGTGCTGCTTGGTATGACGTTATCAGAGATACAATTATGACCTATGACGTAAAGAATATGCCCGACCTTACTGATGTGAAAATGGAGGCAGATGTCCCCTGGATCACATTTTACAATGACGAGACAGGTATAGGTTTTGCAGGGATCCAACTCAATTACGCAAATAACGGCTTAGAATCGGATCCTCGACTTCTAAACCCATTTTTTTACATCACTGCAGGACCATGGATTTACTGGGCTCGGGGATTGTCTCACCCTTATTTGTCATCTAACATGCAACAAGTGGTTCCAGCTATGAAAGGCAGTTTTTTCTCTGAAAAATGGGCTTATCTTATATACAAGATAGATAAGAATGAATCCCCTTTTCCCACTATCCTAGCCTGGCAGAAACGATTGACTCACCCTCTGAGAATCCAACTGGTTGAAGAAGTTGATAATCGGGTTTCAAAGTCTCTTCAGGAAGTGTTCATAAATAACGGTAAAAGCGGCTGGCAAGGAAGGGAAACGAAAAAAGAATAGTAACAGTAAAATTAAAATAATATCAATTTTTTTAAACAATAACAAAGGTATAAATATGAGAAAATTAACTTTAGTATCAATAGCAATTTTCTTCTTAATGGCGGTGCAAGCTCAACAATTTACTCTGGTAAACATGAGTAAATCAAAATGCAGGATTATCATTCCTGAAAAGGCTAACGTTATAGAGATTCAGGCAGCTAAAGTTTTTCAGGATTATGTTCAGAGAATTTCCGGAGCTATTATACCTATTGAGTCAGATAATACAAGGCCGGAAAATAATGAGATTCTGATAGGTAATGTAAATAGGCCTGAATTGAAAGATGTGCCATTGGATAAACTGGGAGAGGATGGATTATTTATTGAAAATACAGGGAAACGACTGGTTATTTCTGGAGGGACTAAAAAAGGAGTGCTGTATGGTGTTTATACTTTCCTTGAAAAGTATCTGGGCTGCCGGAAGTATTCATCAGCAGTTACCTATGTTCCGACACAGAAAACGGTTATTCTAAATTCAATCAATGACATGGAGGTGCCCGCTTTCACCTATCGGGAAGATTTTTACCCTGATGCATACGATCCTGAATATATGGATTGGCATAAACTTGATTCTCATTTTGGTAAGCCCGATACAGGAAATGAATGGGGTTCTTTTGTTCACACCTCAGATCAATTGCTAAGTTCTAAAGAATATGGAGAATCTCATCCTGAATACTTCAGTTTTTATGATGGTAAGCGTCATCCAGGAGTTGTTCCATCGTGGGACGGAAAAGGCGTACGACCTGAGGCTCAACTATGCCTAAGTAATCCGGATGTTTTAGAGATTATTTGTAAAAGCCTTCAATCAGAGATAGAACATAATCCCCAGGCATTATATTGGTCTGTAAGTCAGAATGATAATGTAAATTATTGCCGAGATCCTTTAGATTCCGCATTAGATGTAAAATATGCTTCATTTACCCCCGGCAGCAAAATGTACGGAACACATAACCATGAGTATTCCCCTATAGGTATGGGATCAAGGTTAACCTTCACTAACAAAGTGGCAGAGAGATTTCCTGATAAGATAATATCCACTTTGGCGTATCAATATACCCGGGTACCTCCGAAAGGCCTGATACCGAGGAAGAATGTGAATATCATGTTATGTAATATAGAAAGTCCTAGAAATACTACGATTGAGAATGGTGATAAGGATTTTGTTAGCGATCTTGAGGGATGGACCCGGTTAACTCATAATATTATATTGTGGGATTATGTTGTTCAGTTCTCGAATCTGGTTTCTCCTTTTCCAAATCTTTATATACTGCAACCAAATCTTCAATATCTGCGCGATAAAGGAGTTCAGATGATTTTCGAAGAGGGGAATCCTGAAACAGGAGGAGAGTTTGCAGAATTGCGGGCATACCTCATTGCTAAGTTATTGTGGAACCCTGATATAAATATCAATAATGTGATGGATGATTTTTTATCCGGATATTACGGTAAGGCTTCAGGGGATATAAAAGAGTATATAAACCTTTTGCAAAATGAAATGGTGCGATCTGGAGCAAAGCTTAGTATTTACGGAAGTCCGGCAGAGGAAAAAGGAACCTTTCTTTCAGATTCGCTGATTACCGTGTATAACAAACTATTTGATCAAGCTGAAAAAGCCGTATCAGGGTCGCCTGATGTACTACAACGTGTTAAGACGGCTCGGTTGCCTGTGTATTATGCAATGCTCGAGATTGCAAGAAACGAAAAGACAGGAAAGAGAGGTGCTTTTATTGCAGATGGAAGTACGCTAAAACCGAATCCGCCGAATCCGGAAATAGTTAAGATTCTATATGACTTTGTTTATGGTTGTATTAGTTCAAACGTTTCGCATGTTAGAGAGGGGGGAATCACCCCGGACGAATATCTTCAGGAATATACTAAGTTTCTTGCAGAGCGGGAATAGTATAGATTTGAGATTTAATAATGATTACATCAGAATCAGACGGACTATATATAGCTACGTATAGTCAATGCTAAGGTTTAATTTGTAACGAGCAATTGCTGGAATTAAGTTTATGGCCTCTTGATCTTGCTAGGATGGGGTTATGTAAAATCGTCTAAATAAATATTTTTTGCTAGAAGGCTGAAAACGGTCGGTAATTATATAGACAATGGAAAAAGCGGCCGGGGAGGAAGAAGGACAAAAAAAAGAGTAGAATTAAAGTTCTAAATATTTTAAATGGATATACTAAAAATAATTAATAGATATGAAAAGAATAGTTTTACTGCCAATAACAATTTTTTTTTCGGTAGCAATATTGGCTCAGCAATTTACTCTTGTTAACACTGGTAGATCAAAATGCAGGATCATCATTCCTGTGAAGGCTGATGTGGTGGAAATTCAGGCAGCAAAGGTCTTCCAGGATTATATTCAACGAATTTCCGGAGCTATTATACCTATTGAGTCAGATAATACAAGGCCGGAAAATAATGAGATTCTAATAGGCAGTGTAAATAGATCAGAATTGAAAGATGTACCATTAGAGAAACTTGGGGAAGATGGATTATTTATTGAAAATACGGGAAGAGACCTGATTATAACTGGAGGTAGTGGAAAAGGAGTACTATATGGAGTATATACCTTCCTTGATAAGTATTTAGGTTGTAGAAAATATGCTCCAGGAGTTGTTCCTTTTGTTCCTCAAAAGAAAACGATCATTCTCAAAAAGGTTAGGGATGTGGAAATACCCGCTTTCACCTATCGGGATGATTTTTATAAAGATGTATTAAATGATCAGGAATATATGGATTGGCACAAACTTGATAATATAGGGGCGCCCCCTGATCAGGGAAATGAATGGGGGTCTTTTGGTCATAGCTTCGACCATTTGTTGAGTTCTAAAGAATATGGCAAATCTCATCCCGAATATTTTAGTTATTATGATGGAGAGTATCATCCAGGGTATGATAAGTCCGGAAGAATTATATCCCAGTTAACTTTAACTAATCCATCTGTTTTAGAGATTGTTTGCGAAAATCTTCAAAAAGAGATAGACCTAAACCCACAGGCATTATATTGGTCTGTAACCCAAAATGATAATGTAAATTATTCTCGTGCTCCAGGAGACTATAAATTAGATACGTTACACGCCACCTTTCAAGCTATGCATACACCGTTAGGAACTGGTAGTAGTAGAAAGTATTACTCAATTGGGAGTGGGTCACTTATATGGTTCGTTAATAAAGTTGCAGAAAGATTCCCCAATAAGATCATAACAACTTTGGCATATCAATGGACACGTACACCACCAAAGGGCATTACCCCAAGGGAAAATGTAAATATTGAGTTGAGTAATATTGAAAGCCCAAGAAATGTACCTTTTAATATCGGGGATACTATATTTACTAAGGATCTAACCGGGTGGACTAAGTTAACTCATAATATTATACTGTGGGATTATGTGGTTCAGTTTTCGAACCTTATATCTCCCTTTCCAAATCTTAGCGTACTTCAACCTAATCTTCAGTATTTACATAATCATGGAATTCCGATGATTTTCTCAGAAGGAAATCCAGAAACTGGAGGTGAATTCTCAAATCTACGAGAGTACCTTATAGCCAAACTACTATGGAACCCCGATATAAATGTTAATAAGGTAATGAATGATTTTTTATCAGGATTTTATGGCAATGCTGCACCAATGCTACGGAAATACATTGATATATTACACAATGAAATGATGAAATCCGGAGTTAAATTGAGTATATACGGAAATCCTGTAGAGGAAAGAAAAACTTTCCTTTCTGATTCATTAATGACCGTCTATAATCTTCTATTTGATCAGGCTGAAAAAGCTGTATCAGCGTCACCGAAATTATTGCAACGTGTAAAAACTGCCCGATTACCGATAGATTATGCAATGCTGGAGATTGCGAAGGATCAAAAGATTGGAAAAGATGGAGCTTTTATTGCTGAGGGGGAAAATGGGCTTAAACCTAATCCAAAAATAGTTAAACTTCTGTATGATTTTGTTTATGGATGTATACGGGACAATGTTTCTCACTTAAAAGAGGGCCGGGTAACACCTCTTCAATACCTTGCTAGCTATAATAAGTTCCTGGAACGAAGTTCTATGAATAACGGAACCGTAACTATCAATAGATAGTAGTTCTAATTAATACTAATCATAAAATCAGACGGATAAGACAATGAAGGAGTTGTCAATAAAAAGACTAATATTTTTTGTTATTTCTATCTATTTTTTTTATATATAGTTAATTATGCAGAGATTAAATGATTTATATTAGCAACTCAAGGCAAATTAAATTGTAAAATTATTAACCCAAAAAAGGTAACAGTCGTAGGGGTAAGACCACAAAGATCTATCAGGTTTATATTTCAAGATTATGTTTAATAAATTGTAGGTAAAAATGCTCCTATCGGATCAGGCGATAAAAAAGAAATAGATAGTGGATTTTTTTATATGATCTTTAACAGTTTTATCTTTTACTTATAAATAAAATGGGTTTATAGTTTAGATTAACTGTGTTCTGCTGAATGAATACTCAAATATTAATATTATGAAAATTTTTCCAGTTGTAATTGCTCTTTTGCCAATTTTTAATTGTGTACAAGCTCAGGAATTA
>OLMA01000039.1_pt1 | contig 14796 bp, 11 predicted proteins | sample 1604671 | NCBI WGS metagenome assembly OLMA01 (sample SAMEA104055725, study PRJEB20765) | soil metagenome | biome: Arctic tundra; feature: Polygonal ground; material: soil | place: USA | collected 2011-09 | depth 0-0.5 m | reverse complement strand
TAATGAAGCCGAAAATACCTACCTCCGTAAAGAGACTGTTACAGTTCTTGGGAATAAAAAAAGCCCCTAAAAAGAGGCTGGAAAATGATGAAAAATTAGTATCGGAATTATACCGTGTTATAGCCAAGAATTTAGCCAGTAAAAACTTCAACAAAGGAGAGCCATTTTTATATTATACAAGTAAGGAATCTTACCCTATTAAATCAACTTCATACCCCATTGAACAGGTGGTGGATTTTTTATCATCTCTGTCTTCCGATTTATATCTAAAATATGGCTTTGATTTACAAGCTTGCTATGTAGAAGCTTATACTTCTTTGCAGCAATGTCCTGATAGTGGATTGTAATTACACAAGGTATAAAACGATCCCATGATCTTGGTAATTCAGGTTGGTATATTCTTATACCGTTCTATGGCCTTTGGTTGATTTTTGCAGAAGGCCAAGCCGGAACAAATAAATATGGCCCGAACCCTAAAGGTGAATCTGCTCCTGTCCAATAAATTGTTTTTATCTTTACCCCAACAATTTACCTTAAGCCTCAGCCAATTTCTTTACCATGACAAAAGCCGTATTTCAAGACCTTGTAGATCAGCAAATAGCCGTTATGAAGACAGTCAGCTATATTGTTATAGCCTGTATGTCGTTAATAATGGCAATACTTTATTGGGGCTTTGGCATACAAAATATTTTACCCCTTATTATTTTACCTTTTATTATTGGCTTGTTTCTGAATATCCTGTTATTACCCCTGCATAAAAAAGCCTATTTCACCTATATCATTTTAATTGGCTTTTCGTTCTTAGAGGTCATTTCCATTATACTTGTAACCGGCGGTATTTTCAGCCCCCTGGTATTTATACTGGTTACCTTACCGGGCTTTGCGTTTTACACCAGCCGCAAACAGGGTAAAATTTGGTTTGTAATATGCCTGCTGGCCATTCTGTTTGTATATAACGTAAACTACTTTGGCATACCCCCCATCAATATATTTTCTGAAAAGCACCACGGCATATTTTTGTTGTTTATAGTAATATTCGCAACTATTCTTAATTCGGCTTACCTGCTGCTTGTAAAGCAAGATGTGTCGAAGGCTCACCGGTCGTTCAGTGCTGCCAATAAAGCACTTGAAGAAAAAAGCAAGCGCATGGAAAACCTCATTATGCTTGTTAATTATTCAACTGAACTGATGTGTGTTATAGATATTAAAACCCTCACCTTCGACGAAGTTAATCCCATGTTCAAACTTTTACTTGGCTATGAACTATCGGCCCTGCGTGGCGAATCAATTAAGAGCCTGTTGAAAGATGAAGTGTTGCCTCTTATCACTACAGTTACCGACGACCAGGTTATATCGTTCGATGGTACAGTACTTTGCCGCAATGGTGATGAGAAATTCTGCAACTGGTCGGCAATTGCAAAGAATGGCAAGTTGTTTGCTTATGCAACAACGCGTGATATAACAAAATAATTACGACAATGGTATTATTTGAAATATTCCTGTTCTTTGTTGACTTAGGTGACATCTTCTCCCGAAGAAAGAAGAAGTAAATTACGGATTCACCATCGGAACATGCACGCCAAAGTATTTCAGAATAAACAATACAGCTAAAAGTCCCATTATAATTCCATATAGTAATAGCCTGCCCTTAACACTCCTGTGGCTTTCGGGCGCCTTCCACCATAGTTGTATTAGCCATACTGAGCCCACCATTAGCAGAACAATAATAAATATGGTTTTAATATCAGAGCTCATTCAGGTTTATTTATCCCAGGCAGAAAGGTCTCTGCCAATCATTCCGGCAAGCTCCCTATTATATGGTCGAAAGAACTCCAACAGAAACTCTTTTGTGTTCGGATCCATGTCATCGTAAGTGGTATCTTTTTTATTCAGATTCTTAAGCATATCCCCTACCTTATGATTATAATGTTCAGGCACCACAGAATTAAACACCTTTCGTATCACTGAATTAGGAGTGAGCATTACGCGAAGCGCTTTGGAATAAAAATGCGATTTGCGCTTACGTGTAGTATTATACTTTTTATGCACGTTTGGTACAAATGAATCACTGACTCCTGCCCACTTATAAATTTCTTTACATACTTCTGCTCCTTTGGTCTGAATGTCCTCATACAAAACAATCTTAACCTGTTCCTTCGGAAAGTATTTGTAAATATTTTTTAAATGCTTTACATAAATACCGGAATCGATAAATATTTTATACCTGAGGTCTGTATTGTTGCTGGCTATGCTTTTTATTTCCGGAAAAGTGTAATTGAAATTAAACACATCCATCAGGTAACTCGAATAAGTTCTTTCTACCGGGTTGCGTAAAATAAGCACTACCTTACAATCAGGATTGTAATTATGCAACCTCTGTATAGCTTCTTCAGATATATATAATAATGCGCTTTTTGCTGCAAGTTTTTTGTTCTTATGGCTATGCCTGTTCTTGTAATACTTATTGAGCATGGCCGACACCCCGAATGAATATTCCGTGTCATCTAAAAAGTATCCCAGTTCCACCTGTGGGTGAACCATAATAGATGGATGCTCACCTATATAGTGCTTTAAAGAGGTAGTTGCAGACTTTTGCGCGCCAACAATGATAAGATCAATTTTGGCCTCCTGGGGGTTTTTCAAAACTAAAATTTCGATTTTTCTCTCGGCAAATATAACACTTAATACTCAGTGCCATTCAAATCTTTGGGCTTTCATCCGCTTCAAAGAAAAAAACGTAAACTTGCCTTATGAAAATATTGGTTAACATCCTTTTACTCAGCCTGATGGTGTTTTTATATTCATGCGCCGTGCAACAAAATATTAAATCGTCGGGCGTGCAACTCACTCAAAAACTTACTCTTATTGACGGATACAGGAGCATGGAATACAGGTATATGGAATTTAAAACCGACAAAGGAGATAGTTTGTATAGCGAGGTATTCGACACCTGCTTTACTCCTGCCGGATATAAAGAACTGTGGGACTCAGTTGGTCCTCCACTAAAGATATTGCCAAAATACTTGAACAAGAAATTTAATGTTACCTACCGCATGGACTCCATATTTTCTCCATTTAATGAAAACCTGCAAATTAAAGGAATGATTGTGCAAAAAATGGATCTGATAAGGTAAAATACTTTACCGCGATATTATTAGTTTTGTAGCAATTTGATTTGCATTGCAAACAAAACAAGCAACATGAAGTTTTTGATCTTCCGTATTTTAGTTACAATAGTTATCTTGTTTTCATTCTCAGGTATCTCTTATAGTCAAAAAGCTGGCCTTGTTATTGAAGGAACCGTAACCGATGCAAACACAAAAAAGGTCATTCCGGGCGCTATTGTAACTATTCAGTGTAATGACACACTGGTAAATATGACTACCAATGAAAAAGGAGCATATTGGTTTTCTTCTCCTTTACTTAAATACAATACTATATATGTACTATACTCCCATAACGACAATCCTGTTTATGGTTATTCCGGTAAAAATGAAAGTTATGTCTCAACATACGGTCTTGACAGTAACGCTCGTATTTATGAAAGAAATATTGAATTAAGATTGGGCGTAACAAATGCACAGGCACAACCTCCCGCAATGGTTGTGCATTTTGGTTATGGCAGAAATTCAATTACAAACCCATTAAAGGATACCGCATTGAATATATGGTTGCAATTCCTTAAAAACAACCCTACTTCTATTATAGAGATTGAGGGATACGCGGATAAAAAGGAAGGCAATAAAGACTTCCGGATAATGCTGTCACGCTCCAGGGCTCAGGCTTGTATAAGTTATTTAACAGATAACGGGATCCAAGCCATACGATTAAGATTAATGGGCAATGGCAATCTTAATCCTGTTGTGACTCCAAAGGCTATCCGTAAAACAAAAGGTGAATCTGCAAAAATGGCTGCCCGCCTGCTTAATTGTCGTGCCGAACTCAGTTTTAAAAACATATTCTTTTCTCCTCCTTTTACTATAACCCTAAATGGCCTGGTTACCGATATAAATACATTGGAACCAGTGATGAATGCGCCCGTATTCTTTTCAGGTTCAGACGGATCAAAGGCATCTGTTCTTTCTGATAGCGCCGGAAGGTTCACTGCGATTGTTAAAAACTCTACGCCCCTTGCTTTTTATAGTGTGACAGTGGATGCTACGGGATATAATTCCAGCGATCCTGACGATGTTTTCAAAATAACCCCCGAAAGCAAAGATGAGCCTATATATTACCATAATTTCAGGATAGAAAAGAACGGGTATGAAAGACCGTTCGTTTTTCCTGCCGTACTGTTCGATTCAGGAAGTATAGTCCTGACCAAACCTACAATAGACAGCCTTAATTCAGTAAAGAAGATAATGACGCAGAGAAAGGGGCTTGTTGTGGAATTTATGGGTGATGCCGATTGGCATGAAAATAATTATTTGCAATTAGCCACCGAAAGAGCACAGGCCTGTGTTAACTATCTTATTGCGCAGGGTATTGCAGAAAACAGATTGATTGTGGCCAGCAGGTTAAATGAAGTGGCAATTGAGGCTGAGGAAAAAACTACAAGTACTATAATAAAGCGTAAGGAAAAACAAAGACGATTTAATCCTAAAAAATGCACTACTTCTTTTTGGATCGTACGCTGGGATTATGGAAAATCGCCTGCTCAAATAAATAATTAATACAAATGAAGAAGTGTTTAACGCTTAATTTTCTGTTATTCTTTTTTTGTGGAATATTGTCGGCCAGGTAAAATTGCCCGACCCTGAAAATTTAAGTGGTATGCATCCTTCGGACTGTAACCGTGCCACGCCTGGTAAAATAATAAATGATTCGGTATTCCCCGGAACAAAATTCATGCTAGCAAAGGACAGCATGAATGGCTATACGTGGCTAAACTTTAAAAATGGAGATAAACTATTTATAATAGATTGTGGCTGTACCGACTTTACATGGGTATTTCAGTTTACAAGCAACAGATATAGCGGCGATACAACGAATATGAAATACTGGTACCTGAAAGCATCCGAATTATTAAGAAATGCCGCAATAGGTGTTTACCCGGGTTCTATATTCGATATAAAGAAGAGTGCCGACACACTTATTACCTATAGTAAAAAATATCCTGATAGTGTTAAGTTAAACCAGGAAATATATTTTTACAAGGGTGCCCAACCTGAGGAAAACGATAATAGCGATGAGGTGGCTGAGATGCAAGATATGACTCCGCATTTTATTATCAGCCGTATAGAACAATTGCCCGCTAAGCAATATATGATAGAGATTACATTCTCTGTCGGATTATAATTGAATAGCCGCATGCACAATATAAATTATTTATTTTAGTTTTGTCAGTATTGAAACGTATTACATATTTCACATAAACAATAAACCATTAAAAATGAAAACTACAAAACTGGTTATAATCCTTCTTTTTGCATCTACCCTGCTCTATTCTTGTTCGCAAGAAGGCCCTGTTGGACCTACCGGACCTACCGGCACTACAGGCCCTGTTGCAAGTATAGAAGTTAGTACCGGTTCAATTGCCACTAATGGTTGGAGAGATTCAGTGTCCGGTAATTTATACTACACTCAAATTTCTGATTCTTATATAACTAATTTTACAGAAGATGAGGTATTAGCCTATGTACAGGATACAGTAGCCAGCTCAAACTTTTATGCTTTACCTGTTAGCAATTTTCCGGTTGCCAATGCTTCGGTATCATACGGCTACAGAAATGACACTGTGACTTTTTATTATCAATACACCACCGGGACAACCCTACCGCCTTCAGTTCCTATAACAATAAAGGTCGTTGTTCTGCCTTATGCTGTAATTAAACAACATCCGGGTTTGAACGTACATAACTATACTGAAGTTATGGCGGCAGTAAAAAGCATTACCGGTAATAAGTAAAGTTTTACTGTGTTTAAAAAGGCCGTGGTATAAAATTACGGCCTTTTTTTATTGTTTTTATAATACCTTATTTCAAATCTACAGTTGAATTTTTAGTGTTTACCGAATAATTTATAGCTTGAATTCAACTTATTTACCTTTGGTGGTGATCTTAAACTATAATAATTATGAAAATAAAAAAGATACTCTCTGCAATTGTACTAAATGTAGCGTTGTTATTACCATTTTCAGGTATCGGTCAATCAGATAACCCAAACCCGGTAACCTTTCCTCAAGGAGTTAATGTTCTAAGCCTGGGTGTCGGCATTGGCGGTACTTATGATGGATGGGGCCCTGGCTATACGCAAACACCTGAGTTTGTATTGTCGTATGAAAACGGAACATTTGGCAATGTTGGTCCTGGAACTATAAGTCTTGGAGCCTTAGTGGCATATACCGGAACTTCATATACGTATTATGATGGAAATAGCGGATTTAGCTATTCCAATCGCTGGAATTACTGGGTTATAGGTTTTCGGTCGGCCTATCACTGGAACTTTACCTCAAGCGCTAAATTTGATCCTTATGCGGGCCTCATGTTAGGCTATTATGTTGTAAATTATTCCCACACCACTAACGATCCTTACGCAGCACATCCCGGCGATCCCGGATATGTATATTATGAATCATCCTATCCTAATTATGTTTCCTTATCCCTATTTATAGGTGCCAGGTATTACCTGAGCGATAAAGTGGCTATTTGGGCAGAACTTGGTTATGGTTATTCCAACCTTGCATTAGGGGTTAGTTTCAAGCTATAAAGAATCTGAAAATTGATTCTTTATACTTACTTTTGCAGCATCATAACGATGTTGCTCAATTATGAAGATCAATACAACTTTCCTTGGAGGTTTAATAGTATTATCAACCTTTCATAGTAATAAGGCAAATGCCCAATCGAACGGTAATGGCTTATTCTCGAAAGGCGATAATGTTATAAGTGCTGGTGTTGGTTTGGGAGGCACCTATTCTTATGTGAGTTCGGGATACACTCAGAGCCCCAGTTTTACCTTAACATACGAAAATGCTACTATTGATGGAGGTGGGTCAGTGACTATAGGCTTTGGAGGATACTTATCGTATTTTACTTCACAAAATACCTGGAATGATGGATATGATTATTCTGATAAGTATCTATTTGAGTTTTTAATGGGACGGGTTTCATTTCATTATAAAGTTAGATATAGCGCTAAGGTTGACCCTTATGGAGGGCTGACCTTTGGTTATGCATTTGCCCAGCATTCTTTAACAACATCTGATCCTAATTATATGCACCAGGGCGACCCTGGCTATTCAGCCTATACAGCAGAGCCTGCGAACTCGGGCACAATTCAATTTGGAGCGTATATTGGGGCAAGGTATTATTTCACTAATAATTTCGGTTTAAATGCCAAGTTGGTGGTAATGAACAATGCCTATAATTATATAGGCCTTGGCATTACTTTGAAGTTCTAAAACGGTCTATTTTCCTGATGGGTTTAGAATAGACCTTTTTTGTTGATAAAATCTAAAAACTTTTGACTACCAAATGATGCTTCTCTTTCATAAATTTGCGCGCATCAATTAAATACGCCTACCTATGAGTTCCCTCCGTTTTAAAGCCCTTGAAGAAGCATTTTCAAGACAACCGGCAAATGTAGAATTGCCGTCAAGCAAAGTATCAGATTACTTTGGCCTGAACGTTTTTGATCTTGAAACCATGAAAAAGTATCTTCCTGAAGATACATACAAGGTGTTGCAGAACACAGTTGATAAGGGTATTGCTATTGATCGCAAGACAGCCGATGAGGTGGCAATTGCGATGAAAACATGGGCAATGGAAAAGAATGTAACCCATTATACGCACTGGTTTCAGCCATTAACAGGCGCTACTGCTGAAAAACACGATGTGTTCCTCGATAATATGGATGGCGGCAAGGCGATTGAGAAATTCAGCGGTGGACAGTTGGCGCAACAGGAACCTGACGCATCAAGCTTTCCGAGCGGAGGAATACGTAATACTTTTGAAGCAAGAGGATATACAGCATGGGATTCTTCATCACCCGCTTTCATATTAGGTAAAACATTATGCATACCAACCATATATTTATCTTATACAGGCGAAGCGCTGGATTATAAAACCCCTTTGCTCAAATCTATTCATGCTCTTGATGTGGCAGCCGTTCCGGTTTGCCAGTATTTCGACAAGCATGTAACCAAGGTGAATGCGACATTGGGTTGGGAACAGGAGTATTTCCTGGTCGATAATGCTTTATTTAATGTTCGCCCCGACCTTGTACATTCAGGCCGTGCACTTTTTGGAGCAAACCCTGCCAAGGGCCAGCAATTAGAAGATCATTATTTCGGATCTATACCGGAAAGGGTAAACGCTTTTATGCGCGATTTTGAAACTGAAGCATACTTGCTCGGTATCCCTTTAAAGACAAGACACAACGAGGTTGCACCTAACCAATATGAGGTTGCACCTATATTTGAAGAAGTAAACATTGCAGTTGACCATAACCAATTGCTTATGGATATAATGGACAAGGTATCACGCCGTCATCAGTTGCGCGTATTGTTCCACGAAAAACCATTTGCAGGCGTTAATGGCTCCGGTAAGCACAATAACTGGTCAATGGCAACCAACACAGGTAAAAACCTGCTTGGTCCTGGCAAAACCCCTGAAACAAATTTACAATTTCTCACCTTTTTTATAAATGTAATAAAGGCTGTTCACGATCATTCAGACTTGTTACGCGCTGCTATTGCATCTGCCGGTAACGATCATCGTTTAGGCGCTAATGAAGCCCCACCTGCTATTATATCGGTATTTATCGGTACCCAACTTACCAAAATGCTTGATGAGATCGAGAATAAGATGAAGCCCGGTAAAATCACAGCGGCTGAAAAGAAATCATTAAAACTTGATATTGGCAGTATACCTGAACTTTTATTAGATAATACTGACCGTAACCGTACATCGCCATTTGCATTCACAGGTAATAAGTTTGAATTCAGAGCTGTAGGCTCTTCTGCCAACTGCGCCCAAGCTATGATCACGCTTAATACTATTATGGCTGAGCAATTGACCAAATTCAAAAAAGAGGTTGATTCATTAATCAGCAAAACAGTAAGTGCTGAAGATGCTATTTTACAGGTGCTGCATGACTATATTGTATCATCTAAGAACATCCGTTTTGAAGGCAATAACTATAGCGAAGAATGGGTGAAGGAAGCAAGAAAAAGAGGGTTATCAAATATACAGAATACCCCTGCTGCACTTGATCTTCTTTTAAATCCGAAAGCAATTAAATTATTTGAATCTCATAATATTTTCACTAAGCGCGAACAAGAGGCAAGACATGAAATACAGGTAGAAATGTATACAAAGAAGATACAGATAGAATCGCGTATTATAGCTGATATGGCAAATACATTCATCATACCTACTGCCATCAAGTATCAGAACACTTTAATTGAAAACGTAAAGGGTATTAAGGAGATATTTGCTTCGCGCAGTGAACTGGCGCACGTTGGAATAAAAGATAAAGGATTATCAGAGGCATTCCATGATGGTGGAAATAACGATAGTTTATTCGACTCTCAATTGGGTATGATAAAGGAAATAAGTGAACGGGTTGCAATTATTAAAAACAATGTGGAGCAAATGGTGGAAGAACGCAAAAAAGCGAACCAGATAGAACATGCCACAGAAAAAGCTTTTGCATATTGTGAAAAAGTAAAGCCTTATTTCGACGAAATACGGTATCATTCAGACAAGCTTGAGATACTTATAGATGACTCGATTTGGCCTTTTCCTAAATACAGGGAATTGCTTTTTGTAAAATAAATGAAATAAAAGACCATTTCACGTAACAAAATGTTCCTATATTAGCAGCCGAAAAAATAAATCGATCTTGATTATGAGAAAAAAAAGTAATTTTTTCTATTTACTGTGTATAAGTTTCGTATTACTGTCAACATCTGTATTCGCACAGAAGAATGCGTTGAAGGATGCTGATCAGGCGTTTAAGAACCTAAGATACTTTGATGCCATTGAGCTTTACAAAAAGGCCTATACCGATTTAGGAGATAACACCGGAAAGGGTGCGAAAGCTTCTAAAGCCAAAATACTTTTCCAGGTTGGCGAGTGCTACAGAATGATGGGCGATGCTAAGCAGGAAGTACAATGGTACAATAAAGCAATAAAAGCAAATTATCCTGACGATAAGGATCTTTTGTATGTTGCTAATGCACAAAGGCAATTAGGTAATTATGACGATGCACTTGCATCATATAAGTTATATAAGGATAAGGTTCCGTCTGATAAAGCTGCCGATGAAGGTATAGAATCATGCCAGAAAGCTGCAGAATGGAAAAACAATCCTACCCGTTACGTTGTTACTGACATGGCACAGATAAACACCAAGAACCGTGATTATTCACCTTGCTATGCTGACAGAAGATATGATGAGTTATATTTTGTTTCTACCCGACCGGGCGGAACAGGTGATAAGATAGACGGAAATATTGGTGAATCTTTTGCTGATATATATGATACCAAAATGGATAAGAACGGAAAATGGAGCGCACCGGTTCCTCTTCCTGCACCAGTAAACACAGCAGATAATGAAGGCCCGATGTGTTTCGATAAGGGTTATAAAACCTTGTATTTTACACGTTGCGGTGTTACAAAGAATAAAGGCGTTCATTGCCAGATATGGTCTTCTGAAAGAAAAGGCAATACATGGGGCGATCCTGTTATGATCCCTTTCCAGAATGACTCTACCACTTATGGCTACCCTACCCTCTCTGCTGATGACCAGGAATTATTTTTCTCGTCAGACATGGCAGGAGGTTATGGTAAAGAAGATATTTATGTAAGCCATTGGGATAAAAAGGCTAAGCAATGGGGTACACCCGTTAACCTTGGCCCTGACATTAATACACCGGAAAATGAAGTATTCCCTTTCATGCATCAGGACGGAACACTTTATTTTTCTTCTGATGGCTTCCCTGGCATGGGGGGCTTAGATATTTTTAAAGCTGCCAAACTTGGCCCTGATAAATGGGGTAAAGTTGAGAACATGAAATACCCGATCAACTCAGAGGCTGATGATTTTGGTATTATATATGAAGGAAGCAAGGAAAGAGGCTATTTCGCATCTAACCGTGCTGGCGGTAAAGGGAGTGATGATATTTATTCATTTAATCTTCCTCCGCTTTTATTTGCTACAACCGGAACTGTTCGTGATGATAAAACACTTTTACCAATTAAAAATGCTAACATTCATTTAGTTGGCTCTGACGGTTCAGACGTGTACCTTAAAACAGATACCGGTGGACATTACTTTATTGGAGCAAAAGGTCCAGATCGCTACATGAAAACTGGAAATTCATATATACTTTCCGCCGATGCTACTGACCAGGAGTATCTTGCGAGTCCTGTAAAGGCAACTGTATCTACAGTAGGTGTTCCTGATTCTAAAACATGGGTTGAAGATTTTACCCTGAAGAAGGCTGATATGACAGTGAGGCTTAAATTCCCTCGTGTTGAGTATGCTTTAGATAAGGCGATTCTAACTGAAAACTCAAAAGATTCCCTCAATTACCTTGTGAAACTATTAAAGGATAACCCGACTATTAAAATTGAATTGGATGCTCATACTGACCCTCAGGGTAGCGAAGCGCATAACATGCCACTTTCACAAGCCCGTGCTCAATCGTGCGTAGATTATCTTAAAACACAAGGTATTGACTCTGCACGCTTAGTTGCAAAAGGATGGGGTTTTACCCAAACATTGCCAGGTTGCAGTGCAAAGGATATAGCTAAAATGAAAACGAACGAAGAAAAACAGGCTGCTTACCAGGCTGACCGTCGTACAGAATTCAGGGTGCTAAGCTTTAACTATGTGCCGAAAGGTGGTTTAACTCATGCTGATAGCTTAAGGATGGAAAGGCTTAAACATGCTGAAGTATCAGGGCAAGGTGCTCAATTGAAGGATTCTACTGAAACAACTCCTCAGGATAACACTCCTGCACCAAATAATACCCCTAATAATCCTCCGCACGGACCAATGATGCCACGGGACAATGAAGGTATTATATATAAAAAGAGCTAAATAAGTAATGATTAATTAAAAATCCCGGCAATTGTCGGGATTTTTTTTGTGCTAAAATCTATATCTAAGCCTTAATCTGAATCTCAATTATTACTTTTGCAAGGACAATGAAGGATAATACACTATATGGCCAACGAGGAGTTTCATCATCAAAAGAAGATGTACACAAAGCTATATCCAATATAGATAAAGGGCTTTTCCCAAAAGCATTTTGTAAAGTAGTACCCGATCATTTAGCAAATGACCCTGATTATTGTGTAATAATGCATGCTGATGGGGCCGGCACAAAATCATCGCTTGCATATTTATACTGGAAAGAAACAGGAGATTTATCCGTTTGGAAGGGTATTTCGCAAGATGCTATTGTTATGAATACTGATGACCTGTTATGTGCAGGAGCTACCGATAATATGTTGCTTTCTTCTACAATAGGTAGGAATAAAAACCTGATACCAGGTGAAGTTATCGCTGCAATAATAAATGGTACGGAAGATTTTTTGGGAATATTGCGTAAACACCAGGTCAATATTATATCAACCGGTGGAGAAACAGCCGATGTAGGAGATCTGGTACGCACAATTATAGTTGATTCAACTTTGATTTGCAGAATGAGGCGCAGTAATGTAATATCTGCTGATAAAGTAAGAGATGGAGATGTAATTGTAGGGCTCGCATCATTCGGACAAGCCAGCTATGAAGAAACATATAACAGTGGAATGGGTAGCAATGGCCTTACCTCCGCTCGCCACGATACCCTCGATCATTCCTATGCGTCACAATATAAAGAGTCGTACGATCCTGCTATACCAGGATACCTTGTTTATTGCGGAAAGAAGAAACTAACTGAAAAAATCACAGTTGAGTGGCATGATAAAAAATATGATACTGATATCGGTAAACTATTGCTCTCCCCTACCCGCACTTACTTCCCTGTAATGCAGGAAATACTTCGCAGCTATCGTCCGCACGTGCATGCAGCTATACATTGTTCTGGTGGTGGACAAACTAAGGTATTGCATTTTGTTAATGATCTCCATATAATTAAAGACAACCTGTTCGATATACCTCCTGTCTTCAATATTATACAACAAAATTCCGGGGCTAAGTGGGATGAGATGTATAAAGTGTTCAATATGGGGCACCGCCTTGAATTATATGTTCCCGCTGAAGCAGCGCAACATATAATTGCTGTTGCCAATAAATTCCATATTGATGCCCAGGTAATAGGAAGAGTTGAAAAGAATACCGGCAGCAAGAAACTTACCATTAAGGGTAAGCACGGAGTATTTGAGTATTAAAGTCCTCTTATAAATAATCTTTCAAAGTTATTTTTCTTCAGGTTATACGATCAATTGGCTTACAATCATGCTTTGAAATTAAAGAGTTTTATTTATATTTATTGCATTAAATCCACCTTTAAATGAAAAAAACTACCACAATCTGTTTACTACTCTTTCTTTTTTCTATACACGCTTTTACTCAACAAACTAAAGTAAAATGGGAAGTAAAAAACCCGTTTGAACATGATGTTTTTATTGAGAATAAAGGCCAGTTCAAAGAAAATATCGAAAGCGAAATAAAACAACCTGTGCTTTATTACTCCATTAAAGGAAGTACTTTTTTGTTCTTTTCCCGTAACTCTGTGACTTTTATAAGCAACAAAATGGAGAACAAAGATGTGAGCGAAAAAGGTAATGATCGCGATAAAAAGTCAAAACTCACCCATGAAGCAATGGGTATAACATGGGATGGTGCAAACCCAAATGCTTATGTTGTTGCGGAAAATGAAGTAACTGATTATTTTACATATCCCGATACTACTAGTAAAAATAAATTACCAGGAATACTAGCCCATGCCTGGCGTAAGCTTACATATCATAATTTATATGCGGGTATTGATGTGGAATTTAATTATCCTGAAAAGGGTGGATTAGAAATGAATATAATTGTTCATCCTGGTGCAGATATTTCAAAAGTAAAAATGCATTACAATGGGGCAAAAACTTTATTAAAGAGCAATGATATTTATATTTCTTCAGATTGTACTGACTTTTTGGCACATGCTCCGGTTACAAAAGATGAAAATAATAATGCTGTTAAGTCTTCAATATCTCTTAATAGTGGAAATATTTCGTTTAAAACGAACACTTACAATAATCACAAGGCCTTAACATTAAGTAATTGGTTTTCCGGCACAAGTTTCACTGGGTTAAATTCTGCATTTGATATCGGATACGATGTTTCCGGTAATGTATATGTTTTTGGGGGCGGATCATCAACCGAATATCAATTACAGAAATACAATAGCTCAGGTACGCTGCAATGGACTTATACTCCTTCTACCTGGCCTGAAGGCGGAGGGTTTAATTATTATTACGGAGACCTTGTAACCGATACAAGGAATGGCGATTGCTATATTAACGCTGGTACAGGTGGTGGGTATTCTACCGCAGGTTCCCAAATAAATAAAGTAAGCCCTTCTGGTATTTTGTTGAAAAATTTTCCGGGAGATACTAAAGAACAGGAAATGTGGAGAATGGATTTGGATTACTGCCATAACCTTTTAGTTATTGCAGCAGGTGATGCAGGAAGCCCACCTTACCAGGCATATACAATTGATACCGGATTTGTCGCAGGCACACCCGTAAATGTATTGGGAACTGATTCTGCATTTCATGATATGGCTTTACTGGCACTCGATCAAACAGGTCATGCCTATATGGCTACTTCAAAATCTGCCGGAGG
>OLMA01000431.1_pt1 | contig 15279 bp, 16 predicted proteins | sample 1604671 | NCBI WGS metagenome assembly OLMA01 (sample SAMEA104055725, study PRJEB20765) | soil metagenome | biome: Arctic tundra; feature: Polygonal ground; material: soil | place: USA | collected 2011-09 | depth 0-0.5 m | reverse complement strand
TTCCTATAGCCATATATGACGCATTAAAGGCCGGGAGGATAAAAAAAGGGGACCGCATTCTTATTGCCGGATTTGGCATTGGCCTTTCATGGGGTGCTACAATTATAACACTGTAATATATGTCCCACATTTATATTTATACTAAATACGCTACTTTTGTTATAATACCTGATTAATAATTTTTATGGAAATAAGCGAATTCATTAAAAAACTCGAAGTAGAGTTTGAAGATATTCCCAAAAGCAGTCTTACTCCTTCAACTAAAATTAACGATATAGAAGGATGGAGTTCAATGCATTCACTTATAGTCGTTGCCCTTGCAGATACTGAATATGGAGTTACACTTAAAGGAGAAGAAATGAAAAAGGCTCAGTCAATACAGGAGCTGTTCGATATTATCAGATCGAAAAGTACCGGGAAATAAATTAAAAGGAGAAGATATGGCTTTTTTCAGTATAGAAAACATTCGTATACAGGGTATTGCCGCAGCAGTGCCAAAAGGCGAAGAGTCTAACTGGGATTATGATTTTATAAATGAGCAGGAAAGAAAGCTGTTGATAAAAACCACAGGGGTAGAAAAACGAAGAATAGTAAAAGACAGTGGGCTTACTACTACCGATCTTGGAATGGCGGCGGCTGAAAAAATTTTAAAAGATACCGGTACCTCTAATGAGGAAATAGAAATACTGGTATTTGTATCTCAAACACCCGACTATTTTCTTCCGGCAAGTAGTATATTATTGCAAAATAGGCTAGGCCTTGCCAAAACCTGCATGGCGTATGACATTAACCTTGGTTGCTCAGGTTATATATATGGCCTTTCTTCAATTGCGGCTATGATGAATACAGCTAAGATCAGGAAAGGACTTTTAATAGCCGGAGATATCTCATCGAAAGCTGCACAAAGGGAAGACAAAAGTGTTTACCCATTGTTTGGAGATGCAGCCACAGCAACTTTGCTGGAATATGACGAATGCTCTGATAAAATGTCCTTTAGCCTTCAAAGCGATGGTTCAGGGTATGAATCGATCATAGTACGTGATGGCGGCATGCGAAAGCCTATGAGTAAGGAATCCTTCATTGTTGAACAAATATCTCCTGGTGTTTCAAGAGCGCCAAGAAACCTGGAACTTAATGGAATGGAGGTATTTAACTTTTCAGTAACAGAAATCCCCGTTAATATTGAAGATTTTTTCAGGAGGACGAATACAACTGTTGATTCGTATAATTACTTTGTAATGCACCAGGCTAATTTGCTGATGAATGAAACTATCCGTAAAAAACTGAAATTTCCGGCAGAAAAAGTCCCTTATACTTTATCGAAATACGGTAATACCAGCTCTGCCTCTATTCCCTTAACAATAGTGTCAGAATTGAGAAATAATATTGCGTCGCCACTTAGTTTCCTGTTAACAGGTTTTGGCGTGGGATTATCATGGGGAACCGTTTCCTTAAAAACCCGTAATTTAGTTTGTCCTGAAATAATTGAATTATAGAACATGCATAACCCATTCACGCTTAATGCTAAAACAATACTTGTTACCGGAGCTTCTTCCGGTATTGGTAAACAAGTGGCTATTTCGTGCAGTAACATGGGGGCAAAAGTTTGTATAACCGGAAGAGATAAAAACAGGTTGAACGATACCTTTAAATTATTACAGGGCACTGGTCATTGGCAAGCTGTATGCGACCTGACCGTGGAAGAACAGCGTAATAACTTCATTGAATCGTTACCCGCACTTGATGGGTTTGCACACTGTGCAGGAATAATTACGCCTGTGCCCATAAAATTTATTGAGATTAAGCATATAAAGCAAACCATGGAAGTAAATTTTGATTCAGCCGTTTTAATGGTCAGCCGTTTGCTAAAGACCAAAAAACTGAATAAAAATTGTTCCCTTGTTTTTTTCTCTTCCATCAGTGCCCATTTCCCGCATAATGGTGGCTCCCTTTACAGCGCATCTAAGGCTGCTATTGAAGCATATAGTCGTAATCTTGCCAGGGAAATGAAAGGAATGGGGCTTCGCTCCAATTGTGTTGTGCCTGCCATGGTTGATACTCCAATGTACGAACAAGCAGTTGCGAACATGAATGAAACAGCAGCCGAATATTCAGCGCGCTACCCCTTAGGAATTGGAAAACCAGAAGATGTTGCCAATGCAACTATATTCTTACTTTCGCGGGCATCGCGTTGGATAACAGGAACAAGCCTTTCACTCGATGGGGGATATACTTTAACTGTACTTTAATGAATGAACTAACCAAAATATCAATTGTAGTACCGGTATTTAACTCTGCAGAAGTATTGCCTGAGTTAAAGAAACAGGTTGATGAGGCTTTTGCACAATTACAACTTCCTTACCAGCTTGTTTTGGTAGATGATTGTTCACATGATAATAGTTGGGAGGTTATAAAAGATATTAAAAGCAAATTTCCTGGTAAAATACTTGGTATCCGTCTATCTAAAAACTTTGGCCAGCATAATGCTATTTTTTGTGGATTACGTTACTGCACAGGCGATATAATAATCACAATGGATGATGATCTGCAAAGTCCTCCTTCTGAGATCACGCATTTATTGGAATGCTACAAAACTACAGGGGCAGAAATGGTGTATGGCATTTCTTCAAGTTATAAAAGGCCAATGGTAAGAAGAGCAACCAGCCGTGGGTTTAAGACTGCAACCAAAATATTCTCAAAATCTACCGGTGAAGGCTCTTCTTTCCGTTTACTGGAGAAAGGATTGGTAAAAAAACTGATTACTCATAACCAGTACTTTGTATTTATTGATGAGCTTATTTCCTGGTACTCATCTAACATCGAATTTGTACAGGTAAAGCATGAGCATTCTCTCGTAAAACGTTCACGTTATTCTCCTTCCAGGCTTCTTAACTTATACTATAATCTTGTCATAGGATATAATGCAACTCCGCTAAGGTTTATCACCTGGCTCGGACTTTTATCCTCATTCCTTTCATTTCTTCTTGGCTCATTCTTCTTATACCGTAAATTTTTCCATCATGTACGTATCGGGTATACTAGTATTATAGTGAGCATCACTTTTTCTGCAGGTATTATTCTTTTGAGTATTGGTATCATAGGTGAACACCTGAGAAGAATGTATAATATCCTCAATACTCAACCTCAATATTCCGTTTCCGAGGTATTAGATTAGATCTTAAAATGATAATACGTAAATACGGTATTGTTCTAAGTCGCCTTAAAAAAGGTGATATAGAGCTTGTCCGCCAGATGCGTAACTCGACCGAGATTAGAAAATATATGCATTATAGGGAAGAAATAAGCCCCGAAATGCAGAAGAAGTGGTTTTTATCCATCAACAATATGGACAACTATTATTATATAATAGAATATAACGGTAAAAAAATTGGCCTTATACACGGCAAGAATAATGATTTTGAAAAAGGCATTTGCGAGGGCGGTATTTTTATTTGGGACAGATCATCTATAGGTACTTTTATACCTGCACTGGCTTCCGTAATACTAAACGATTTTACATTCCATACCTTTCATCGTATAAATACTGTTTATGCCAAGGTGGTAGAAGGAAATAAAACCGCTGAAGGATATAATAAGTTAATGGGGTACGAGCCTTGCCTGCCAATGAATGATGATAAGAATGTTTATTGGATGAAACTGACCAAGGAAAGCTATTTAAGGCATATTACCGCATTGCGAAAAGGTGTTGCCAAACTTACCGGTGATGATACTCCGCTTTCTCCTGAAGAGATCAATTTTTCTGATGATTCACAGGCTGATATTGACAAGCTATACAAAAACCTTCCCCATTTTGAATTGCAAGCAGTTAGCCCGATAATTAAGCGTGCGGGGCTTAAAATATAGAAAGCTTACTTCAAACCTATTCTAAGCTTAAATTCTACGGAAATATTACCTTTGCAGTAAACCTGAAATAATAGAATGACATCTACTGTAGCAGCAAAAGAGGAGTCTATCGGTTCGGTACCCGTACACATAGTATTAAAAGCTTTCGAGTTCATGTGCACCGCAAAGGCCATGACCGAGTTATTTGAAAAAAATTCTACTGTTACCAGCAAATACGTTCATGCAACTTCAAGAGGCCATGAGGCTATTCAAATAGCTTTAGGTCTTCAGCTAAAACCGCAGGATTACTTGAGCGCTTATTACCGCGACGATAGTATTCTGCTCTCTATTGGAATGACTCCTTATGAGCTTATGCTGCAACTAATGGCAAAAGCTGATGATCCATTTTCAGGAGGAAGAACGTATTATTCTCACCCTAGCCTGAAGCGCGATAATATGCCCAAAATACCTCACCAGTCATCGGCTACGGGTATGCAGGCTATTCCATCAACAGGGGTGGCAATGGGATTACAATATATAGAAAAACAAGGCTTAGCGGAAACATTTGCCGACGGTAAACCTATTATGGTTTGTTCATTAGGCGATGGTTCTGTTACCGAAGGCGAAGTTGCTGAAGCGTTCCAGATGGCGGTGCTTAAAAAATTGCCTATTCTCTACCTAGTTCAGGATAATGAATGGGATATATCGGCAACCGGTAAAGAAACACGTGCTATGGATGCCGTAGAATATGCCAAAGGATTTAAAGGGCTTGAAACCCGCAGTATTGATGGCACCGATTTTATGCGATGTTATCAAACACTGAACGAGGTTATTCATACTATGCGTGAAGAAAGAAGGCCATTTCTTGTACATGCAAGGGTGCCTTTACTTAACCACCATACATCGGGCGTACGTAAAGAATGGTACCGTGCCGACCTGGAAGAAGCTGCAAAGCGCGATCCCTTTCCACGATTAAGAAGCCAGTTGATCATCTCAGGTTTTAATGGAGATAAATTAAATGCGATTGAAAAGAAAGCTACTGAGCAGGTAGCAGCAGATTACGACAAAGCACTTAAAGCAGCTGACCCTAAACCGGAAGACCTGTTTAAACACGCATACGCCCCTACTACTATTACCGAAGAGAAAGGTGTACGTGAACCAAAAGGAAAAGAAAAGACCGTAATGGTCGATTGCGCCCTGTTTGCCATACAGGAGCTAATGGAAAAACACCCGGAATGCCTTTTTTACGGGCAAGATGTCGGCGGGCGCCTGGGCGGTGTTTTTCGTGAAGCAGCAACGTTAGCCCAAAAATTCGGCGACAATCGTGTGTTCAATACTCCCATACAGGAAGCATTTATAGTGGGCAGTACCGTAGGCATGTCGGCTGTAGGTTGCAAGCCTATTGTTGAAATCCAGTTTGCCGATTATATATGGCCGGGCTTAAACCAGTTATTTACTGAGGTAAGCCGTTCAAATTATTTATCGAATGGTAAGTGGCCAGTAAGTTGTGTTATACGGGTGCCTATCGGTGCGTATGGCAGTGGTGGACCATACCATTCATCAAGTATTGAATCTGTATTGACCAATATACGCGGCATTAAAATTGCTTACCCCAGCAATGGGGCCGATTTGAAAGGCTTATTAAAAGCAGCTTATTATGATCCCAACCCTGTCGTTATGTTAGAACATAAGGGCTTATACTGGTCGAAGATAAAAGGCACGGAAGATGCAAAGACCGTTGAACCCGATGCAGATTATATTATTCCATTTGGCAAGGGACGTTTAGTGCAAGAAGTAGAACAACAAAGTACTGCAACACTTTCTGTAATAGCTTATGGCATGGGAATATATTGGGCTAAGAATGCAGCCAAGAAATTCCCGGGCAAGATTGAGATCATTGACCTGCGTACCCTATTCCCGCTCGATGAAGAACTTATTTACGCTTCTGTTAAGAAACATAGCCGTTGCCTTGTAATTACCGAAGAGCCTGTTAACAATACGTTTGCACAATCAATTGCATCGCGCATACAACAAAACTGTTTTGAATTTTTAGATGCGCCTGTTACAGTTATAGGCTCTGAAAACCTTCCGGCAGTTCCTCTTAATTCTGTGCTTGAACAAACCATGTTGCCTAATGCAGATAAGGTGGCAACGGCAATGGAGAAAATACTTGCTTACTAATATTTCAATTATGACATATCCTGTTTCTAAAAATAAATTGACCTTGACCGTTATGCTGTTTTGTATAGGCTCAATAATTGCACATACAAATACATCCTGTAAACAAGGCAACAACTATACTAAACAAACAGCAACGCTTGATAGCCTTAACAGATTAGTGCACATTGCTGATTCAGCACTCACTGTTGTTGATACAGTTAAGATAAAGAACTGTAATGACCATATAATGACAGCATTGGAACTTATTAAAATGGCACATAAGGATAGCATGAGTAAAAGCTCTGCAGAGATATTTAGAAATTTCAGTGCAGTGCGTTGGGAACTTGCTACTTTCCTTGGAAGGCGCACCGTTATGCTTATTGAAATGCGCAAATCTATGGACCAGATTTCACATCTTAGCCACGACCTTAAATTCAACCTTATTAAGGCTGATAGTGTTCCTATTTATTACCAACAGGAAGTGAAAAGGGCAAGTTTACTTGTGGAGAGTGAACAGATAGGTATGGCTAAGCTCAATTCTCAGTTACCACTGTATGGACTTATTGCTCCACAAGCAGATTCACTTATTTCTCTTATCAAGAACCATAAAGACATTTAGGTCTTTAAATACATATTCATGAAAAGGCTTGCATTGACATTATTACTATTTGTTGGGCTTGTCAATATTGGTTTTGCGCAAAACGGGACTGATGAAGAACTTGCTCAGCAATATTATTTAAGTAAGCAATACGATAAGGCAGCTGTCTATTATGAAAAGGTCTATTCAAAAAGGCCTTCAACTATGGTTTACCACAATTACCTTGATTGCCTTATTCAGATCAAGGACTACAAGACAGCCGAGAAGGTTATTAAAAAACAAATGCGCCAGGAGCCTGATAATCTAAGCCTCTGGCTCGATATGGGTAATACCTATTCATTAGCAGGTGATGAAAAGTCCTCAAGTGATGCATACGAAAAAGCCATTCACAACTTAACTGCTGACCGCAGCCAGATACTTGCACTCGGGCAGTCATTCATTGATATTAAGAAGTGGGATTATGCATTAGAAACTTACAAAAAAGGCAAAAGTTTATTGAAAGACGACTATCCTTTCTTATTTGAAACTGCCGCTGTGTATAAGGCAATGGGCAATATTGAAGCTATGGTAGATTCATACCTCGATGCACTGGTATTATCGGAAGGATATATTCAAAGTGTGCAGGATGCCTTACAAATTAGTGTAGGCGAAAATTCAGATGCTGCTCAGAATACAGTCATTCGCAAAGAACTTTTAAAGTATATACAGAAATACAGCGAGAATGATGTATTCCCAGAATTGTTGATATGGATGCTTATACAACAGAAGAATTATAGTGATGCATTAGTTCAGGTAAGGGCGCTTGACAAGCGCAGGCATGAGGGCGGAACACGATTGATGGATCTTGCCAGCACTGCCAAAACTAATGGCGCGTATGATGCTGCTATACAGGCCTACCAGTATGTTATTGATATGGGTGCTAAGAATGATAATTACACCCAGGCAAAGCAGGAACAATTGAAGGCTATGTACCAGAAACTGCTTGCAACGGGTAATTACACGCACGAACAATTGGTTGCTATACAAACCAAATTCAGGCAGGGGCTCGATGAACTTACCCACTATGCAGTTACTGTTCCACTTATGACTGAGCTTGCGCACCTCGATGCCTTTTACCTGCACAATGATTCAGAAGCAGTGGCTTTGATGAATGAAGCCATTGATTTTCCCGGCTTACCTGCTATTACCCGTGCACGCTGCCAAATAGAGCTAGGTGATATATTACTTGCATCCGACAAAGTATGGGGTGCATCATTAGTCTATTCCCAAGTTGAAACTGCACTTAAGCATGAACCCATTGGAGATGAAGCCAAGCTGAAGAATGCCACTATATATTACTATACGGGCAATTTTAAATGGGCGAAATCTGAGCTCGATATCCTTAAAGGCGCTACCAGCAAACTGACTGCCAATGATGCGATGGCTCTTTCCTTACTCATAGCTGATAATACTGATGACTCTACTCACTTACAGCCTATATTATTGTTTGCACACGCCCAGCTTATCGACTTCCAGAACTATGAAGACAGTGTTGAAATACTGCTTGACTCAGTTTACAAGATCAGCAACACACGTACTTTAAAAGAAGAGATACTGATGATGCGTGGGCAAATGGCTGAGAAAAAGAATATGACCGATGCCGCTATGCAATTCTACCAGGAAGAAGTAAAAGAATATCCTGATGGTATGCTGCCCGATAAAGCTCTTTACAACCTGGCTCAGTTGGAAGACCATAAACTTAATGACCCAATTAAAGCCGCGGAGTATTATAAGCAGATCATCCTTCACTATCCAGGAAGCCTTTATATTGAAGAAGTCCGGGAGAGGTATCGTCACTTATCGAAGGACGATGCCCCTGTAAATTAATCTGGCTTATACCTTATTTTCTAATCCTATAGTGCTGTGATGGCGACTATACGTAAAAAATATTATGAGGCCCAATACCATCCAGCATAAAGCCGTTATAACAGTAGTAGGGTCTTCTGAACAAACCATTGCACCGCAAACAAGTATACCAAGAATAGGAACTAAAGGAACTAAAGGAGTCCTGAAAGGGCGAGGCCTGTCAGGATCTGCTTTACGCATAATGATAACTCCAAGGCACACTATAATAAATGCAAGTAAGGTTCCAATGGATGTAAGGTCGCCCGCAACACTTCCGGGGATAAAGGCTCCAAAGAATCCTACAAATAAGAAAAGTATCATGTTTGATTTGTAAGGCGTTCTGAACTTAGGGTGTAGGTCAGAAAATACTTTTGGTATCAAGCCATCATTCGACATTGAATAGAATACGCGAGACTGGCCTAATAACATTACAAGGATTACCGAGGAAAAACCTGCAAGAATGGCCACAGTAACCAAAGTTGCAAGCCAGCCATAACCGATCATATAATGCTGGATGGCATAAGTTACAGAAGCCTCTTTACCTGCCTTTAAGAAATCGGTATACGGAGCAACACCGGTAAGCACATGAGAGAACAACACATACAGAATGGTACAAACGGCAAGTGAACCAAGGATACCTATTGGCATATCACGTTTTGGGTTCTTGGCTTCCTGGGCAGCAGTTGATACAGCATCAAAACCTATAAATGCAAAAAATACAATAGCTGCACCACTTAGTATACCTGTCCAACCATGATTTCTAAGACTTTGCGTATAGTCAAAAACTTTACCATTGCCAAGATCAACAGGCTTTGCGTTATCAGGAATAATGTAAGGAACATGGTTAGCAGGATTAATGAACTTCCAGCCAACCACAATAAATATAAGTACGATAGAAACTTTTACAAATACGATAATAGCGTTAACCTTAGCAGACTCTTGAGTACCTTTAATAAGCAAAAGAGATAATAAAAGAAGGATAAAAAGCGCCGGAAGATTAATAAGTCCGTGTACACCCGCAGTAGAAACTTCGAAGGGAGAGTGGCACAAATTATATGGTATGGCTCCTCCAAGCAGGTTATTCAAATATTCACTCCACGCAATAGACACAGTAGCTGCACCCAATGCATATTCAAGCACCAAGGCCCAGCCAATGATCCATGCTACTAATTCGCCCATAGTAGTATATGCATATGTATATGCACTACCCGCAATTGGTATCATAGATGCAAACTCGGCATAACAAAGCCCTGCAAAAAGACAACCTACTGCCGCAATCAAAAATGATATGGTAACCGCATTACCGGCGTGTTCACCGGCTGCTGCCGCTGTACGCACAAATAAACCTGCACCAATAATGGCGCCTATTCCCAATGCAATAAGTGAAGAAGCCGTTAAGGTCTTTTTAAGCCCTGTTTCGGAATTGTCGGCGTCAGCTAAAAGCTTTGTAATGGACTTTTTTCTCCAAAGTGACATATGATAAGGTTTAGGTTAAGTGGCATAAAGATATATAAGTTTTAATAAGCAGCCTAATGAAGATGAAAAAAGCGATTTAAGTATCAGTTTTACGAAATATTCAAGATTAGTTTTATAGCATTGATATACAATTATTATCTTTACATACTATGCTAAAAGCGTACAGACAAGCGGCACTCATACTGGTAGTATTAACTTTCCTGGTTGCAGGAAAACTCAAGGCACAAGATAAGATCACCTTTCTGAGCGCTGATAGAATGCTCATTACGGCGGACTTGTATATGGTTAACGATACCGCGCCATATATGGTATTGTGCCACGACCTGAAATCGAGCCGGGGAGAGTTCAATGAACTTGCCCACCGTTTCAATAAATTAGGATACAACTGTTTGGCTATTGACATGCGTGTAGGAGGTAAAAAGAATGGTGTTGATAATGAAACCATGGCCCTTGCCCAGGCAAAACACATTCCGACGAAGCTTCTCGATTGCCGTATTGATATTGCCTCCGCGGTAAATTATGTGTATGAAAGAAATCATAAAAAAGTGATATTGGTGGGTGGTGGTTTTTCTGCTTCACTAGTGTTATATATCGGTTGCATTAACCCTAAGGTATCTTGTGTATTGGCATTCAGCCCGAGCGATTATTTTGGTGGAATATTAGATACTAAAGAAGCTTTTCCTAAATGTCTTATTCCTGTTTTTGTAGCCTCTTCACGTGCTGAAGCCCCTTTTGTAAAGAAGTATGTAGCTGGCATTCCTCCTGCCAAGGTCACTTTATTCTCTCCCGCCACTAATGGTGCACATGGTACTGATGCATTATTAAGCACAAATCCTGATAGCCACGATTACTGGTTATCTATACTGGTATATATACGCCAGTTACAGGGGTAACTAGGCTTTCTTTTTCAGTTTAGGATTTTGTTTATGGCGGTTCTTGTCGCGCTTTCCTTTTTTTTCAATATTCTTTAAAAATGCTTTTTGAAGGTCTACTCCTGTTTGGTTCGATATGCATATAAGCACAAACAAAACATCAGCCAGCTCTTCTGCCAGATCCTTTCCTTTATCCGATTTCTTGAACGATTGCTCTCCGTATGTTCTTGCAATAACACGTGCCACCTCTCCTACTTCTTCAGTAAGCATAGCCATATTGGTAAGCACATTAAAATAACGTACGCCCTCTTTATTTATCCAATCATCAACAAATTTCTGGGCTTGTTTAATATCCATGTTATTGTTTGTTTTTACTATCAATTATAATGGTTACCGGGCCATCGTTCACCAGGCTTGCTTCCATGTGCGCACCAAATTCTCCCGTTGCAACAGGTTTACCCAAATCTTTTTCAAGCATACTTACAAACATATTAAATAAAGGAAGAGCTTTTTCGGGACGGGCTGCCAAAATATAGGATGGCCTGTTTCCTTTTTGGGTGCTTGCATGCAGTGTAAACTGGCTGACAGCAAGTATTTCACCGCTTACATCTTTCACTGAAAGGTTCATTTTATCTTGTTCGTCGCTGAAAATACGAAGGTTTACAATTTTGCCACTAAGCCATGCGGCATCTTCTTCAGTATCGGCTTCTTCAATACCGGCAAGTATAAGTAAGCCAAGTTTACAGGAGCCTTTTACAGTTCCATTAACTTTTACTTCTGCCTTACTTACCCGTTGAATTACTACACGCATGTTTTCTTTGATATAAATTCCCGAAACTCAATACACAATACTAATATCTTAATACTTTGTATTTAAAACAAAGATAACTGTTCATGGCCTTTATATTTAAAGTTACTCAGGTCATATTCAAAATGCGTTGGAGTACCCATGTATTTCTTAACCGCTATTTTAAATAACTGCCGTATAGATTCTGCCACATTGCCCTCACCACGCATACGTGTTCCCCAGCGGCTATCATTCACCTGCCCACCATGACAACTCTCTATCTGGTGCCATACTTTATCTGCTCGGTCAGGAAAATTTTTGGTAAGCCAGTCTTTAAATATCACGCCAATTTGCCCGTTCAACCTTACTATGGTATGGCCTGCACGTTGCGCACCGTTCTCGGCTGCTGCTTGTATAACTTTTGGCACATCGTAACTGGTAAGGCTGGGAATAATGGGCGCAACCATCACACCGCATGGTATACCATTCTTAGAAAGTTGTTTCAATACATTCAACCTGTTCTTATATGTAACAGTCCTTGGCTCTAGCTTTTGCCTCAGTTCTTCGTCGAGCGATGTAATGGTTACCATTACGTGAACCAATTTAAGTTTGGCCATTTCGGTAAGTATATCCAGGTCGCGCAGTATAAGGGCGTTCTTAGTTATCATACTCACAGGATTGCGGTACTTCAGGCAGACCTCTAACATACTGCGCGTAATTTTCAATTTGCGTTCAATAGGTTGGTAACAATCGGTATTCCCTGAGAACATGATCGGTTCCGGCACCCACGATTTTTTTTGAAACACCGCTTCTAATAACTGAGGTGCATTCTTTTTGATGAGTATCTTTTGTTCAAATTCCATGCCTGCACTATATCCCCAGTACTCATGCGAGTTACGAGCATAGCAATAAAGGCAACCATGCTCGCAACCCTGGTACGGGTTCATAGAATAGCCTTGTATATCTGGACTATTTACTTTATTAACGATAGTCTTAGGGAACACTTCTATATAAGCAGTTTGCTTATTCTCCATTAAAGAATCCTCATCTATTCCTTCCCAATGTTCCTGTACGTATGAAGTTTTAAAGAATCTGTTAGTTGGGTTTACCTGTGCTCCGCGTCCGTCGAAATATTCTTTTTTCCCCGGTTCCATTTTTTTTATTCCAAATTAATTAAAGCAAAGATATAAACATTTTATTTAAAAGTATATACATATTGTTTATTAATTATGAACATCCGAAACAATATCTTGGCAGCAGCCTTTTGAGTAAATGGCTCAATCAAACATACGATTCACTCAACCAATTATGTCATTTGCTAATTGTAACACTCGTAAAGGGTTATTGTCTATAGTTTCGCCACGCTTTACTTAGCGCTATGCGCTAAAAGGCAATAAATTATAACAATTAAAACAAAACCCTGAAATGAAAACAGTAATTATTGGCGGAGGAGTATCCGGCTTATCAATGGCATATTTTTTACAACAGAAAAAGTCCGATTACATTTTATTCGAAAAACAACCTATAGTTGGCGGAAATGCACATACACGAATATTTATGCTTAACAATAAGGAACGCCATGTAGATATGGCCGTTAATGATTTCAATCCTAAAACATATAAAATTCTGGGTACTATAATGGTTTTGCTAAAATTCTTTTCCAGTGCTCCCACATTTACACCAACTAAACTTGCGGAAGCAAGAGCAAAGAGAAGCCCTATTTATTTACTTTTGTTTAATGTACATGGCTCTTGATTCACTATTCAATTCAAATGACAAATCAATCTATACTTATACGCCATATTCAGGCATTCTTATTTGTACTTATTTATATTGCTATAGGGCTAGTTCTTAAGTTTCTAAAGCTTAATGCAAATATTTATTTATTTATTGGAATTCCTTTAACCTTGATTTTTCAGGTTTTTATTCGGAAACAGCCGATTCAAACATTGTGGGTCAGGGAATATTCTAAATTTAAGTTAAGCAAATGGGGTATGATAATAGGCGCTGCATTTATTGTCCTACCTGTAAAGATAATTATTCAAATGATTTTGCATAACAAGATTGATGTTGTCACTATTCTTTATATGGTGGTAGTAATAACAGGCACATTAGGAGTAGCATATAGCATTAGCCATTTCACCAAAGGTACAATGCGTTGTCTTTTGCTTTGCCTTGCAACAGCCGGTATTTTGGGGATAGGTTTGTGTGTAGCCACTGCTGTTGTTCACAGCATGAACCTTCATAAGCCAATACAACCCAATCTCAAAGTAGGCATAAAGTCTTTATTGTTATACTTTCCAGCATCTTTCGTTATAGAAGAAGTTGTATTCAGAGGCCTGCTTGATTCGCATGTTTATCATCCAGGACAAAAAAAGGGAGTCTGGTCCGCCATTTTCATTTCTGCACTATGGGGCTTATGGCATATTCCGGTAGCACCGGCAAACAACATAGGCAATTTGCTGATGACAACCGCTGTTCTTATCGGAGTTACAACAATTATTGGTGTACCTCTTTCAATTTTTTGGCGGAAGAGTGGAAATTTAGCTGTAACTTCATTTACTCACGCCTTTATTGACGCTGTGCGTAACGCATTACTAACTCACTTGTAATAATAGTGCTATCTGGAAAGGACGATAAATTTTCCAACAGCCAATACATCAAGACCTGAGGTTATTTTATAAAAATACATGCCATCATTCATTTCACTTCGGTTTATTTTTGTTGGTCGACCGGTCACGGCTTCAAGCATTTTTACTTGCTTGCCTTGAATATCATATATTTTGACTGTTACATTGTTTTCCAAATTATCGGATTCATTAATATAAAGTGTAGTCTCATTATTAAAAGGATCTGGATAAACAATTACCGATGGAGCCTTTCCACTCAATGTTTGTATCCCAGTCACATATACCACAGTATCAAGTGCCCTACAGGCGTTTATCCGACCATAACCATAATATTCATTCCAGGTTACCGGATTATCATTAGGGTCGCCAGTTGCAGTACCCTTATCTGCCGTGCTTTCAATTAATTGCCTTAATTGGTTATTGGTTAATTTAGGGTTTATCGCGAGCATTAAAGATGCCAACCCCACAACATGCGGGCATGCTTGTGAAGTGCCAAACCAATACCATGAATATGAATCAGGCAGAACATTATTGAGTCCATATATTTCATCGCCTGGCGCAACTACGGAAATATAAGTATTATAGCAGCTTCCGGGCAGTGCATTTGAATTTGTACCCCCTAAAGGAACTGCACGCCAATCATTAGTCATGGTTGCGCCTACACCCATCACATTTGTCAAATCGGCTGGCGCAACCGGATTATTATTATTGAAGTTTCCCATACAAGCAACAACAAGCACTCCCTGACTATGCGCATAATTTACAGCGGCCTGGAAGGTAGGGTCATTAATACTATCATCGCCTTCAGCTTCAAGAGACATATTAATTATATTAGCACCGTTATCAGCTGCATACGTTACGCCACTTGCCCACCATGATGTATATCCATAATCTGAATCGGTCAAGGCTTTTATTATCATCAATTTGCATTTCCAATTCATACCAGCATGTATGTCTTTTGACCAAAGTGTACTTTTGAGGTAAAAAAGAGTTAGGCACTTTTTTAATTCATAACAAAGCTAAGAGATT
>OLMA01000565.1_pt1 | contig 17362 bp, 21 predicted proteins | sample 1604671 | NCBI WGS metagenome assembly OLMA01 (sample SAMEA104055725, study PRJEB20765) | soil metagenome | biome: Arctic tundra; feature: Polygonal ground; material: soil | place: USA | collected 2011-09 | depth 0-0.5 m | reverse complement strand
TTTTATATTACTCAAGGAGAAAAAACACTACAATGTTGAGAAATGATCCATTTACTGGCTATTATTTGCCAGAGATAGTATAATGCTATACACGTTCCCATGAAGAAGACAATAAAACTGTGCTAATATTCGAACTTGAATGAAAATCAATTGCTCTAAAGTTTTCATGCAAAATCAAAATTGAACTGACCAAGAATAAAGACTTAAAAATAAAAACAGAGAAGCTCCTTGTTCTTTTAAAATATTAAACCTGTTTTATTTGCATATTTCACAGGAGGAACCCATTTGTTCGCGATGTAACGTAGTTTCTGTGCCTAAATAGCCTATTGTTTGAATAAACCCTTATCCGGAATAGCTCTGCTTAATACCTAATTCGGCGTTAAACCATAGAGTTTGACAGGATAATGTTTAACATTGCAATAAGAGTAGTATTCAGAACATTATTAGAACAAATGTTTTCTGTTACTGGTTGTTTTATCCCGCATAGAGTTGTTTTTAAAATCAAGTGTACAAAAGATTAAAGGAAAGCCTTCAAATCGAAATAGCAGAAACAGAAACAAGGATCTCTGAATTAAAAGTAACTGAGGGCGGTTATATGGAGTATCTGCGTTTTGGCATTACATTTCTTGGAAACCTGCATTACTACTATAGTACAGCGACATTGGAGAATAAACAGAGAATATTGGGTTCGATATTTCCTGAAAAATTAATTTTCTGTGAAAATATTTATCGAAGCGCCTAACCGAGTGAACTCGTCGTCCTACTCTTCAATGTTAACGTGATTTTCAGGGGCTGTAAAAAATGGATTTTCTAAAATTAATGTAAAATACTGTTGTGTCCACCACCCAAGATACGGTTATCAAGCCACTTAATAGCGAAATCCAAGAGAATTTATGTGTTAAAGAGTTTTTTATATACTACTAATATTTTTTTCTGAGTATTAAATTTTTTTTTGCGCGGTTAAATGTTCTGATGCCCGGATATGCCTATTCAGCCAGCTCAATTAGATGCTCAATAAATTTTAGATATATAAAATGATCCGTTATCGGTTAAGAGCTTGGTCCAGTGATGTTTATGTATAATCATATTTATTATTTTTGTGTAGGAACGACAGAACCTTAAATTATATAATTATGAAAAAGGAGTTTATTAATCCAACGGATAAATTAAAGGCTACTATTGCCATATTAAGAAAAGAAAATACGGCTTTGAAGAAAAAACTCGAATACTTAGATGAAAACATCAAGAAAATAATTAAATCAAGGGTTAAACTAATACTTCAGCTTAAAAACCAGTTGCGCGATTTATAATCGGTATAATTGAATACTTTCTTCATAATTCAATTATAACAGGAAGGGTTGACTACATACAGTTAAAATAGTAATCGAATTTTCTTATGGTTTTCACGAGGACTTCGCCCATAAAACCATACACTTTAATGTTTTATGGAAAGAAATTTAGGAGGAGGAAATGTTCAAAAAATCACCTAAATGTAAGTTTTTGTCACCTTCTTCATAAAGCATAAAAATGTCCGATAAATCGCCCAATCTCCTTTGTATTAAGCTTTATGTTATTTATGCCAACCTTATTAGCCTCCTTAGCTCAGGGGTAGAGCAACTGATTCGTAAGCAGCTGCTCTGTAATTTTCAGTACCCCTGAAAAAATTAAAATGAAGGCAGATTTAATATGATGGAAAACAATCCTTATATTGGTGTCTTTGAGTCAGGTTTTGTTGAAATATATAGAATGGAATATTTTTAGAACAGATATATTATCCCTTGTAGATAATCTAAAGTTTGTTTAATCTGCAATCATAAAACGTTTGAATCTTGAAAATGTCTTGTAATAAGTTCGAAATTTGTAACCTTCTGCCCGCTGAAAGGGACTGCTTCTTTAAAAAAGGGGTAGTCCCATTTTCATTACTACCTGAAACCTTTTCCAGTTTAGCAATCAGTTCAAAGAATGGATTTATTTCCTTAGTCAGAAATGCTCCCTTTTTGCGATTATACATTATCCCATTAGGGAATACTAATTTTTGCGTGTTCTCTTTTACATTAGCCCCTCCTTCTGCCCACATTTCAGAGACTTTCAGCGTCACCGATGAAATTTTCCTTATCGCTTCAGGGTAGTCAGAAATGGGATTGGATATTTTAGCCAATTCTTTCAAAATCTCCATTCGTTCTTCTTCATATTTTGGCTGGATAAATGTATGTGTAGTAGATTTCGTAGGCTGTAATGGCAGTTTTATTAACCGAATCATATCTTCCACCTTTACTATAAAAAACTTGCCATAATCAACCTTTAATAATGAATCAAGTTTTTGTCCAGACTCCATAAATTTTTCCCGGAAAGATTCGGTAGAATATGTATTTATTTTGCTTTTAGGCATAGCTGCAAATATATAGGAACAAAACTATTATAGTACAAAACTAACCTTGAGTTGATTTCTGATATTTTCACTATACTTGTTGTCAGAATATGTATCCTAATGTAGGAACCTGTCGTGAAATGACAGAATTTGTTGTAAACTAATTAATAATTTGTCCGAAGGGTGTCCCTTATAGCCCGCAAAACAAAACTGACCCCGCTAAATGCGGGGTTTTTCTTTGAAGCGGAGCGTTGAAAGTTTACTTTCAAAAGCGCAGTAAGAATAGAAAAAAACCTGAAAGGTCAGTTTTGTTTTAAGCCTCCCATCACTGGATGGCCGAAGGCAATCCCCCCTCTCCGCAAATAAAAAAGCTACAAAATCGTGGCTTTTTTATTTGTAGCTAACCAATTACAAACCAGCCATCCCTTTATGGTTATTCTGCTGGTGTAGAAATTTACTTCTATTCTTTAGTGTACTTTCAAGCCAGGTAACTAATCTCTGGGCATCTCTCTTAATGATTTCGGTATTACTGCCACCCTTGCTTTCAGGTTCGTATAAATGAATAGTTGCAGAAACATCAAATATTTTTACCAAATAACCGGTGTTGTTCCATGCCTGGTCAGTACCATTATCAACAAGTGTAATGGCTTTATTAAGGTCAGCAATAAATGATGCGATACCTGCGGAATCATTTTGAAGGTCAAAAGATATTGATCCGGTATTTGCCTGGGTCCCTTCATTTTTAAATTCTATGGTAACAAACAAGTCAGGGTTCTTTTGATTATGCTGGTTAATTTGCTGGACTGAGCAATTTAAAAAACCTATTTTAGTTTGAGACAGGTAAATTGGTTTCGATTGTGAAAACAATAAAGAACTAATTAACGCAGCTAGGATAGTCAGCCTTATTTTCATTTGAATTATATTATTAATTTAAGTTTCAGTTCTTGCTGGAATTTAGAATTCGAATATAATACGAGAAGTCAGAATATGCAAGGGGTTTGCGACAGAAACATACATGAGGGTTATTATGCTCAGGTAATCAATATAAACTAAGTTCGTAGAATAGTAGGCAGAGGTCAATAAATATGCATTAATAACAGTTTTCTGGAATAAAAGATCAGAAAACACCCCTGTTATTTTAATTAAAGCTAAAGCATTCTAAACCCCTTTTGTTCAATCAGCCACTTCACCGCTTTCTCTTCGTCGTTAAATATCCTTACGGGATAATGAGGTTTATTAACTTTTATAAATAGGGTAGATAATAATCTTTGCGCCAGCCATTTTACCAATATAGCCGAGGCTATAACATGTGTAGTATTATTAATATTGGCACCTGCTTTACGTGCTTCAGGGGTTAAATCGACAGGTGTTCTTGCATCAACCAGTAGCAGATGTGGCTTATAGTGACATAATCGCACCCCGGCATCAATAGCTTCAAGTATTTCTTTGGCATCTAACAAGCCTTCGCGGGTAATTCTGAAATATACTATGGGCTCAGTATATTCTATAGTAGCAAAAGGCAAGATTACTTTACTCATGGAGGGTTGACTTACAAGAACAGAAATAAAAAAACTATAAAATCCTTAAATCTAGTTTTATCTTCAAAAAAACGTTCTATAGAGTAGTTTTTTCATATATAACGTCCAAAAGCCAGTCGATTGCTTCTTGTTTATCTGTAAAGGCCCGGAAAGGAAAAGGAGACTTATTGAAAGCGCTGAAAAAATTTGCCGCTATCATTAGTCTGCCGTTTTTTACGAGCACTGCATTACCTTTGTGGAGAGGGGCCTCATTCATATCTGCTGAAACCCTTCTGCCTTCATAAGTAACATTCATATTCGTAGTTACATCAGAAAATGTAACGTAAGGTGTGTAGCCACTCAGTTTTTCAGACTGCTTAATGAGTTCACGAACTTCCGGAGCGCCTATTTCTATATTTTCTTTAAAAGAAAAATAAATAATGGGTTTTTCATAGTAAATAAAAGCATATTCGAGCTCAATCCCTTCCAATTGATGTATTTTAGACAAAGAAATAAAATGAGTTTTCCCCCAGGTCAATAATTTCGGTCATCTTCAAAAATTAATAGCCCAACAATGTAAAAATCTGGTTGAAAGATGTTAAAAATACAATATCCCATTCCCGCTAAATGTTAGATTTGCATTAAGAATTCCATTATTCAGAGTTATGAAAAGACTTATCCCCATAAGCAATGTAAGCGATATACCTAAGGAGTATAAAGGTACCCCTATTGGGCTGTTGCTGGAATATCACAATTTAGACCGCCCTTTTGAAACATACCAGAATGCTGAAATGCTGGTAGGTATGTGTATGGATAACCGTAAGCACTTGCACATGCCCGATAATTTTTCATTCATTATCCGTACAGGCGGGGCAAATCTACGGTATACTGAATTCAATGTATCATTTGCAGTGGCTATCGGGCATATCGGGCATATAGCGCTAATAGGGCATAACCATTGCGGCATGGTAAATCTTGCTTCGAAGAAAAAGGAATTTATAAATGGACTTGTACAAACTGGTGGATGGAATGATCAGCTGGCTGAAGACCAGTTTATGAACTTTGCCCCGATGTTTGAAATTACAAACGAAATTGATTTTACCCTGAGTGAAGTGAGACGCCTTAGATTGCGCTACCCAAAAGTTAAAATAGCTCCCATGCATTACCTGGTTGAAGATAATCAGCTATACCTTATACGCGAAGATTAATAACAAAGAAAAATATATATGTCAAATAAACTTGTAGTTAAAAGCGAAATCACCATCAATGCACCTTTACAAAAGGTGTGGGATGTGTTGACAAAACCTGAACAGACAAAAAAATATATGTATGGTTGCGAAACCGTATCTGACTGGAATAATGGTAGTGAGCTATTATGGAGAGGCAGTTATGAAGGAAAAGAAATGGTTTTTGTGAAAGGTAAAATAGTTGAAATAAAGCCACCATCTTTACTAAAATATACCGTAACAGACCCCAATGCCAGTTACCCTGATATCCCTGCTAACTATTTAAATGTTGCTTACGAACTAAGCGCACAAGGCAACCAAACCCAATTGGTTGTAATACAAGACGGATTTGAAGGTGCAGCCGAAGGAGAAAAGAGATATAAGGACACTTATAATAATGGCGAAGGCTGGAACCCAATATTGGTTCAGATAAAAAAGATAGCTGAAGAAAATTAAATTTCCTTTTCAACAAACGTAATTCCCATACTATCCAGCTCTGCTAAAAGCGGGGTGTAAATTTCCTTTACAGTCGGGATACAAACGCCTTTAAGATCTATCTGGCCATTCAAAATAAGTTTGGTAACAATACCTAAAGGTAAGCCAACTGTTTTAGACATGGCCGTATGAATAGCATCATCGCCTTTCACCACCAGAGATGAAGATAGTTTATGTTTTATATTTTTCACCTCGTATTCAAACTGGTGCTGCATCACTATCATATCACTATCGCCGTCTTTCAACTTCCATTTTTCTTCAAGCAGGGCTTGTAATATTTGTGCGGGAGAAACATCTTTCAGCTTGATAGGTCTTTCTTCAAAAATACCAAGCCACTCCAGCATGTCCATTATTTTGCCTTTAGCCGGAATGCCCACATATTCGGCAAGCCTTTTCTTGTTGTCTCCCTCTCCTTGCGGAATAAAAGAGTCAACAAACTGTTTCCAGTTCATATTCTCAGAACCTTCAACATGATAAGAGTCATCAGTCATTCCCAATTGAACAAATACATTCCAGGCTTCGCAATAAAACGGCATACGTAATGTGCCACGTATCATGGTTGGTATCGAATCAATTGAATAGATCGAACGGTAGCTCAATGAATCTCGGTTAGCATAGGCAACAAAATCTCCGTGACCTTCTACATGTATGGTTTCAGTGCGGGTAAATAACTTGTGGTAAGGTGTATATGCATACTTACCATTCTCAATATACTTTGCTGTGCCTTGACCCGCCAAAACTACATTACGGGGATTCCATGTGAATTTATATCCCCAGGGATTATCATTTGATTCAGGCGCTATTAATCCGCCGCAATATGATTTAAAGCTTAGTAATTTACCACCCTGTGCGTGAATATGGTCGATAACCTTCATGGCAGATGCATGGTCAATACCCGGATCAAGGCCTGCTTCATTCATGAGTATTATACCTGCTTTACGCGCCTCCGCATCCAGGGCTTTCATTTCAGGCGATACGTATGAAGCAGTCACCATTGATTTTTTAAGTGCAACACACGCTTTTGCAATTTGCGGGTGTAGTGTAGCCGGAAGCATAGATATAACTATATCAGCTCTTTCTATTTCTTCTTTGGTACGTTGGGTGTCGTTTATATCTAACGCAATTGGCCTTGCACATTTATGATTTTGTGTTTTCTGATTAACCAGTTCTACTGATGCATCGGCAACCGTTATTTCGTAATTATGTTGCTCTGCGGCTTTTAAAAGATATTGTATAAGAGAAGAGGCTGAGCGCCCTGCACCGAGTATAAGTACTTTTTTCATTTCACTTCAAAATCCAATAGTTTTTCATTCTCTAAATACGCTTCTAATCTGTCGCCAATCTTTACAGGTCCTACACCTACAGGTGTTCCAGTATATATAAGATCACCGGTACGGAGTGTAATAAAACCTGATATATATTCTATAATTGTATCAAAAGAGAATACAACATCTTTCGTGTTTCCTTCTTGCACGGTTTTGCCATTAATGTCTAATTTGAAAGACATGCCATTAATATCCTTGTAATGCGTCAAAGGCATTAATTTACCGAGCACTCCCGATCCATCAAATGCTTTGGCTTTTTCCCAGGGCAGGCCTTTTGCTTTGCATTGAGCCTGAAGATCACGGGCGGTAAAGTCAATACCAACGCTTACTTCATCGTAGTATTTATTTGCAAATTGTTTTTGAATGTTCTTACCATTCTTACAAACACGCAATACAACTTCTACTTCGTGATGTACTTCGTTTGAAAACGATGGGTAGTAGAAGGGTTGGTTATCTTTAATAAGCGCAGTATCGGGCTTCATAAAGAAAACAGGTTCTGTTGGTGTTTCCGCCTTCATTTCTTTGGCGTGCTCGGCATAATTCCGTCCAATGCAAATTATCTTCATAGGTATAAATTGAGAGGGGTAAATATACAGAGATTACAAAGAATGGAATTATTTCAGCCCTTCACGTATTTTCTTTGGCAAGCTATCGCGCACAAGTTCATAGGAATGATCAATGATCTCTCGCAGTTGCTTTGGGCTTAAGTTGCCATTGGTGTGCACGGTATTCCAGTGCTTCTTATTCATATGCCAGCCCGGCTTTATCTCATCATGTTGCTCGCGTAGTTCAATGGCTCTTTCGGGGTCGCACTTGGCATTGAACCGGTTCGGTTCATTTAAGCTGGTTATGAGAAAAATTTTGCCCATTACCTTAAAAACCAAGGTGTGTTCATCAAAAGGAAGAGCCTCCGTTGCACCTTTTTTCTTCAGGCAATATTCGCGCAACTCTTCAATATTCATACTATGTTATCTATTTAAGCTTTGCCTTTACCTCGTTGTAAGCATCTTTAAAATCCTTAGAATCAGGGTTCTGCTTTAAGGCATGGCCGAAATTATCTTCTGCTTTTTGCAATTCATTCATTTGCTCATAGCATTTACCCAATGCAAAATAGGCCATGGTATAATTCGAATCGCTTTTAATTGCTTTGCTGAAGTACTTTGCTGCAGAAATATAATCGGGCTTATTGAAATAAATAAAACCAATATTGTACAAAGCGAATTTGTAAGTAGAATCTACCTGTAAAAGCTGTTGGTAGGTTTCCAGTGCGTTAGTGTAATCCTGTGTTTGCTGGTAGAACATACCTTTATCATAATAAGGTTCAACGCTATGCGGATCAATATTCAATGCTGCATTGAAATAATCGAGCGCATGAATATTTCCTCTTCGTGAATAGACAAGCCCGAGCTGTATATATGCATCGAAATACGATGAATTTTGTTCAACGGCAGTCTGAATGCTCGATAATGCTTTTGCAGTATCGTGTACCTCCAAAAATATAAGGCCCTTCATAAAATAGGCTTTTGCTGAATGCTTATCTATCTTCAATGCCCTGTCGGAAAGGTCCATGGCATCTTTATATTTCTTTACGTAGAAGTATATCTCACCGAGTTTTAATAAAGCCTCAATGTTATACGGGTTAAGTGAAATACATTTTTCAAAGGCTGCTTTTGCTTCACGGGTATGCCCCATAATAAAATCGACATCCGCCAGACTGGCGTAATAAGTATCTTTTGTACTGTCTATTTTAACTGCTTGTGTAAAATCTGTAAGGGCAGGTGGAAGATTCTTTTGTGAAACTTCCAATTTCCCTCTGTTCCAGTATGCATCAGCATCTAAGGCATTAGAACTAATGCGGGTAGAATATGAATTTATTTTTTGGGAAATGGTATCAACAGCAACATGGCTCGTGTCCTTGCCATGCTGCTGTTCTACCTGTTTGTTATTATTGTTATTCCTGCAGGCTGAAAGGAAGAGTAAACTTCCTGCCAGTCCCGGAATAAGAGAACGAAAAACTAACCTCATACCTTATTGGCGATCGCGTCTTTTATTTTGATTTCGATCTCTTCAGCCAGTTCAGGGTTGTCGTTAAATATCTGTTTAACAGAATCCCTTCCTTGTCCGAGGCGTGTTTCACCATAGCTGAACCATGCGCCGCTCTTCTTTATTACATTCTTTTCTACACCAAGGTCAACAATTTCACCAACCTTAGACACGCCTTCTCCGTATAGAATATCAAATTCTGCAAGTCCGAACGGAGGGCAAACTTTATTCTTAACAACCTTAACACGTGTGCGGTTACCAATGATCTGTTCACCATCTTTTAATTGGCCTATACGCCGAATGTCAAGACGTACAGATGCATAGAACTTAAGTGCGTTACCACCGGTTGTAGTTTCAGGGTTACCGAACATAACACCGATCTTTTCACGTAACTGGTTAATGAATATGCAGCATGCACCTGTTTTGCTAATGGTTCCGGTAAGCTTACGTAATGCCTGAGACATTAACCGCGCCTGTAAACCCATTACTGAATCGCCCATTTCTCCTTCAATTTCGCTACGTGGAGTAAGCGCGGCAACCGAGTCAATTACAATAATATCGATAGCGCCTGAACGGATAAGATTTTCTACGATCTCAAGAGCTTGTTCACCGTTATCAGGTTGTGATATAAGTAAGTTACCGATATCAACACCCAGTTTCTGAGCATAAAAACGATCGAAAGCATGTTCCGCATCTACAAAGGCAGCAATACCGCCATTCTTTTGTACATTGGCAATAGCATGCAATGCAAGGGTTGTTTTACCGGATGATTCAGGGCCATATATTTCAACAATACGTCCTTTAGGGTATCCGCCAACGCCAAGTGCCAGGTCAAGTGTAAGTGAACCAGTGGAGATAACTTCAATACTTTCTCCGGCAGTGTCGCCCATTTTCATAATGGTTCCCTTGCCATAGGTCTTTTCTATCTTTTCAATTGTCAACTGAAGTGCTTTCAGTTTTTCTTTAGCCGCTTCTTTTGCTGCATCTCTCTTTTCTGGTTTTTCGATCTTCTCGATCTTTTCTGGTTTTTCAGCTACTTTTTCCATGGTACTTACTTTTTAGTGTTACGAATTAATTAGAGTTAAAGGTATGTATTTATATATTGATTATGTGTGCCAAGTTTTGAACAATTTGTTACTTTTTTTTCATTCTTTCAAATTCAATTTTCATGTCTCTCAGCATGCCCATAATGCTTTCCAGGTTCAACTCTTCGGGCTTGTTCTTTGACGTGTTAATGGCGCACTGGTATTCCCAAACCTCAAGCACATCTTCTGCTTTTACTTTGTAAGGTTCATATACCTTATTGTCGGAGTGGAGGCTAAGCGTACCATCATCCTTTAAGTTACTGTAAAGCCTTTTATAAACCAGTCCTTCATCGCGGGTAACTAAGATATAGGTCTGCCCGTCTTTTACTTCTCTTAACGATTCAGTGTACTTACCTATTACAAAACTGCCATCGGAAAGCGGAGGCATGGAATCTCCTTTTATAGGGAATGCCCTGTGTTTACCAACCGGTAAAAAAGGAAAGTTCATACGTTGCAGGCCTTCAATATATTCGGGATCAGCATAACCATTAAGATACCCCGCCTGCGCTTTAACAGGAACTACTTCAACTAGATCACGGCCATCTTTGTCTACCATTATTGGGAACAATATTCTGTTCTCACCCACCTTCATAAGGTCTTCGGGTTTGGTTTTCGATAAGTTGGCGCGCAGGAGGGCATCAATGGCAACATGAAAATAGTTTGCTATTTTTATTAGCAAGTCATATGGAGGTTCTGCTCTTCCTTCTTCATACGATGCTAAACGGGCACGCTGTATAAGTAATGCGTCTGCAAGTGTGTGCTGCGAAAGGTTTCGCAATTCTCTCAGCGCTTTTATATTCTTATCTATTCGTGACATTGATGATTAATTTAGCACAAACATACTAAGAAAATCATCCGTCAATATATTTGGATGCTATTATTTTTAGCAATACTTCATAATATGTTGATTATCAATAAATAAAAATGACGGGGAATACTACGTTCCTTAGCAAGAGAGAATAGATCTCACCAAATTGCTAAAAAAAACATGATAAACCTCATATTCGGCATAATCGTTATTTTTGCCTTATATATCGAATTACGTGAAGATAAAGAAGGAAGTTAAAACAGGTATAGTTGTTGTTGCGGCGATTGCTATGCTTATTTATGGGTTGAATTTTTTGAAAGGCATAAACCTATTTGCACATACCAAGAAATTACATGCTGTGTACGATAATGTGGAAGGCCTGATGCCATCGAACCCTGTATTGATAAACGGCTTTCGTGTGGGGCAGGTAGAGACTATTCAGATGGAGCCAAACTCAAGCGGGAAAGTTATTATTACAATGCTTATTACAAATAATGACGTTACTATTCCCAAGAACTCTATTGCGCGTATAACGAGCGATTTCTTCGGGTCTCGCGCTATTCAGATAGACCTTGGTAACTCAGGCCCTGTTAACGATAAGGACACACTTATTGCAGCAAACGAAGTAACCCTAAAGGATCAGGTAAGTGCACAAGTGTTGCCATTAAAAAATAAAGCGGAAGAGTTAATTACCTCTATTGATTCTACTATGGGTATAATTAAAGGAGTGTTTAACAAGAAAACGCAGAATAACCTTACACAGAGTATTGAGAGCATAAATATTTCACTCAAGCATTTTCAAACCATGTCGGCCAATATGGATGATCTGGTGGCAACTCAAAAACAACGCATTAACGATATACTGGCTAAGGTTGATGATATTTCTATTGCATTGGCAAAGAACAGCAAGCAATTGGGGAATGCCATAAATAACATTGCAAATATTACCGATAGCCTTTCCAAATCGAAATTGAAAGATGCGGTAAATAATGCCGACAGCACCTTGTATTATACCGCACAGGTATTTAAAAAGATAAACAGTGGTAAAGGCTCATTGGGCATGCTGGCAAATGATACTACCTTATATAATAGGTTAAGCGGAACGTCATTACAACTCGGTAAATTATTAGAAGATATGAGATTGCACCCGAACCGTTATGTGCATTTCTCTATGTTCGGATCGAATTAAATTGATAAGCCATCAGTAATATGATATCGCAAATAATATTCGCCCTTGTTCTTATCACTGCCATTATTCTTTTTACCAGGGCCGTACAAAAAATAAGCCGTAACATTAAACTTGGTAAACCATTCGACCGTACCGATCACCCGGGTGAAAGATGGAAGACCATGTTCATGGTTGCAATTGGCCAATCGAAAATGGTAAAGCGACCCTTTGCAGGTATACTCCACATTTTTGTTTATGCAGGTTTTATTATTATTAACATTGAAGTACTTGAAATACTTATTGATGGAGTAGCCGGCACGCATCGCGTACTTTCTTTCATGGGGCCATTCTATACATTTTTAATTACCGCCTTTGAATACCTTGCTGTTGCAGTATGGGTATCATGCGCTATATTTCTTATCCGCCGTAACATTGGCAAAGTAAAAAGATTCTGGAGCAAGGAAATAACAACCTGGCCACGTACCGATGCCAATATTATTCTGTTTACTGAAATACTTTTAATGTCTGCATTTCTTTTGTTAGATGCTTCCGACACGCTTATCCAGCGATCTGCCAACGCAGGGTATAGCGGGTTTCCCATAAGTAATATGTTAACCGGAATGTTGTCAGGTTCATCCTTACCTACACTTGAATTTATAGAGCATTTCTGCTGGTGGTTCCATATTATAGGTATACTGGCATTCCTTAATTACATTCCGTATTCCAAACATTTCCATATCCTGCTTGCCTTCCCGAATGTGTATTATTCGAACCTTAAACCTAAAGGCCAGTTCACGAATTTAGAACCAGTTACACGTGAAATAAAGTTAATGCTCGACCCGAGCAGTGCACCGCCTGCAGGTATCGAACCTGTCGCACCTGAACGATTTGGTGTGAAGGATGTATTTGACATGAGCGGAATTCAGCTTATGAATGCCTATTCATGTACCGAGTGCGGACGATGCACATCGAGTTGCCCGGCGAACCAAACAGGTAAAGCCTTATCTCCACGTAAGATTATGATGGATACACGTGACAGGATGGAAGAGATTGGAAAGATCATGGATAAGAACGGCGGCAAATTTGTTGATGACGGAAAATCGTTGCTCTTTAATTATATTACTCCTGAAGAAGTATGGGCATGTACATCGTGCAATGCATGTGTAGAAGAATGCCCTGTTAATATTGATCCGCTTTCTATTATTGTTGATGTAAGAAGATTTTTGGTGATGGAACAATCGGCTGCACCGCAAGAGTTACAGCTTATGATGAACAATGTGGAGAACAACGGCGCACCCTGGCAGTTCCCTGCTTCAGACAGGCTGAACTGGACAAGTACTTTATAAAAATTACTTTATAGGGTCAAATAAAAACTTACCGGCTAACCCTGAATCGCCATCTCCACCAATTTGCCCGGGAAGTATTCCGGCAAAATCTGCGTTCCCTCCTGCTCCGCCCTTACCGGCGTCTACTTTTATAATAACAGTGGGTATATCACCTACATATTTTATATAAATATATCCTCCACTTCCTCCGGCACCACCACCTCCCGATCCTCCGCTATATACATTTCTTACTCTGTTCGCTTCTGTATAAGGTACCTCTCCACCGTTTCCACCATTAGTTCCGCTTGCATTTATTGTCCCCATCCCAACTACAGAATGCATTGCTTTTATAAATAATAATCCGCCATTTTTTCCTCTGGTACCACCGCTTGCGCCGGTAGCCGTTTCCAAATCATCTCCATTATTACCATATAATCCAACTCCCCGTGTTTTTGTATAATGATTTGGTTGGGTATTTGTTACACTACCACCATATCCACTCATAGTGTCATTGGCATTTCCTCCTGTATCTACCCGTTTGGGGCAACAATAAATAAACCCCGTTCCACCACCGCCGCCGCCATTACCATTATACTGTACCCCTCCTAAAGCAGGGTATCCAATACCACCTGTTGAAGTTCCATTTCCGCCATTACCTCCCTTGCGTTGAATGATCTTATATGAGAAAAATGGAATGGTCTGATTTCCCAAGCTATCAGGTAACATTAACTGCCAATTTCTATTAATCGCATACGCTCTATTCATATTCTGAACCTCGATAGTTCCGTTCAAAATGAAAGAGCCTTTACAGCCTATAGTAGTCCAGGCATTACCTTTACCTGTATAGTCATCTATTATTAGTTTGCCTCCTTTATCAATTTCAATACTATCTTAATCGGCTTCTGTTCCGCAAGGGATGTGATATGTATTGCCTTTTGTAATATGAAGAAATTTTACAGATTGATAACCTGCACCAAATGGCCACCCTGATAAAGACTGAGCATGGCTTCCCAGGCATAATAAAGCGCAAAGAAATAAACAGAGAGGCTTGTGTGAAGTTACTTTCATGTGGTTATGAATTACAAACTGTTTTACGAATTTAATTCAAATAACCTTATAAGTAATAAGTGTATCCTCTATTTTACTTTATAGGAACAATATCAAGAACAAAGAATGTACCTGACTTTACCTTAGGCCTTGGGCGAGGATTTTCTTTTGTTGCTTCAGGTGTAGCTTCAAATTCTGCATCAGGCAAATAGATGTGATGTGTTTTGCTGTTCACGGTACATGTGCGCGCTCTTTTTTGTGTAGCCACGTTTTCCACTACAGTAAAGTGGTCAGCATCATTTTCCTTAACCACGGTAAGAGTACCATCGCCGTTTGAACTATACACAAGATTATTGCCGTAATCAAATGCTGCAGCATCTACACCATCGCCAATAGGAAGGGTGGTAATTACCTTTCCATTATCAGCATTTACAATAACCATTAGCTTATTATCGCAAACTGAAAAAAGCCTGTGTGTTTTGGTATCTATTGCTAAGCCACTCGGTCCATCGCCGGGAGCAATGCTCCATGTGGCTTCTATCTGCATGGTTTTGGTATCAAGTTTGCATATCATGTTCTTATCTTCCAGGTTAAAGAAGATCTTGCCCATACCATCGGCTACTGCAAATTCAGGCTTGCCCGAAAGTTTAATAGTACCAATTACGGTATTTGTCTTTGCATCTATAACAGTTGAGTTGTTGCTTCTTCCATTGAATGTAAATACGCGTTGGCTTACATTATCGTAACATATAGCATCGGGGTTCTGGCCTGTTACAGTCACCTTGGCAATAACTGCGTTTGTGGTAAGGTCGAAAATAGTTACTGCTGAATCTTTGCCATCACTGATAAATCCTTTATTCAGGTCAGGCGCAATTGCAATACCGTGTACTCCTTTCGTATCGGGTATGGTAGCAATAACTTTATCTGAGTTCAGGTCAACCACCTGCACTACGGTTGCATGTGATACATATAGTTTGTTGGTATTCTCATTTACGGCAATATAATCCCAGCCGCCTTCGCCTTCCAGTTTTATCCTGTCGGCTACTTTGTAATTCGATTGGGCATTAACGGTGGTTAATGATGCTGTTACAATTAAACTTGCAGCAAGTAATGTCAGTTTTTTCATGGATGGAATTTATATATGTAATTTTACAAAATTATAAGAAAACGGATACGTTATAAAAACACGGCAAATATGTATTCAGAATCTGGAGAGAATCTGTTCTTTTGCAGTGGATTTTAGGTGAAATATTTTGATATTGCTTAGTATGCAGGAAGAAGGGTTGGTATTAAAAGCATTGGGGCAGGCATATAATGTACTCTTGCCATCGGGCGAAGTAGTTATCGCTTCGCTGAAAGGCCTTATGCGGCAAAAAAATGTAACTACCACCAATCCTGTTGTGGTGGGCGATAAAGTAACAATTGTTCACTCCGCACCCGACTATGTTATTTCGGAAGTGAAGCCACGCAGGAATTATATAATAAGGGTATCGAAGAAATTATCGAAGCAATTCCAGATCATTGCGTCCAATATTGACCAGGTATTTATTTTGGTTACAATAAGCCAGCCCAAAACGCATAACACATTTGTCGACCGTATTTTAACCACGGCTGAAGCATACCAGATAAAAGCCCATCTCATATTTAATAAGGTCGATCTATATAATAAAGAGGAACTTGCCGAAATGGAAGAGCGCATGGAGGTGTATGATACTATTGGATACGATTGCTTGGCCGTTTCTTTGTTAAAAGATAAAGAAGTTCCTGCACTTAAAGAATTATGTAAAGACAAAGTAACTTTGCTTTGTGGTATGTCGGGCACTGGGAAATCTACTTTCATTAACCAGCTTATACCGGGTATGGACCGTAAAACAGGATTGATATCTACTGCGCATCAAAAAGGTATACACATGACTACCTTTTCTGAAATGATACCCCTGCCCGTTGGTGGCTTTATTATAGATACACCCGGCATACAGGAATTCGGTATTGCTGATATTACCAAATACGAATTATCGCAATACTTCAGGGAGATGAATTACTTCCGTGCCAATTGCAAATTTAATAGCTGCATGCATATTAATGAACCCGGCTGCGCTGTAATAAAAGCAGTTGAAGAAGGTGAAATTGCACTATCTCGCTATGAAAGCTACCTGAGCATGTTTCACAATGAAGCAAGCGAGGAGAAGCGGTATTAAATGTTATCAACTAAAGACAATAGATAAGGTTTTTGCCTCACTTCCAGACTAAAACGTTTGTAATTATTTCTTAATTTTGGCTTAAAGACAAATCCCTCCAATAAATGAAGATTTCCTCAGAGACAGAAAAGCATATAATAACTGAAGCATTAATTGAGAAACAAAATCAGTTAATTTCAATAATTAATAATACAGAAGATGTTATTGTTTCAATTGATAAAGATTTGCGGATTGTGGAATTTAACGCAGTTCTTACAAAACTCGTAAAGCGTGGCTATGGCATTGAGGTAAAAAGAGGCGACCCTATTCTGCAATTTATTGAGATTTCCACACGCGAAAGATTAAAAGAGATATACGTAAAGGTCTTCACCGGTGAAAGAGTATTTGGTCTTGCAGAATATAAAGTAAGTAATGGTGGCTCACTATTTTATGAATCTTCTTATAGCCCAATTTTTGCTGAGAACGGCGAAGTAATTGGTGTCACTTCTTTTTCAAAAAATGTAACCGCAAGGGTTCAAAATGAACAAAAATTAAAAAAAGCCTATGAAGAAAAGGAAACTTTGCTTTCGGAAATTCATCATCGGATAAAAAATAATTTAGCCATAACATCAAGCGTCCTCCAGTTACAGGAAATGAATACTAAAAATGCAGAAGCAATACAATGCTTAAGATGTAAATCTTTAAACCAAAGTGGACTGTCAAAGATAGGAAGAGGTTAGAGTGAAAACAATAACTTTAATAACCTTAAAACAGACCA
>OLMA01000245.1_pt1 | contig 17471 bp, 8 predicted proteins | sample 1604671 | NCBI WGS metagenome assembly OLMA01 (sample SAMEA104055725, study PRJEB20765) | soil metagenome | biome: Arctic tundra; feature: Polygonal ground; material: soil | place: USA | collected 2011-09 | depth 0-0.5 m | reverse complement strand
AGATACTACAGCAGCTGCTACCTTTACAAACCTTAATAATTTTGTGAACTCTACAGGAATAAATCCTGAAGGTAGTTTGATAAGAGGAACAGATGGGAGTCTTTATGGGATGACTCATACATCCGGAAGCGCTACAGTTGATTCAGGCTCAATATTTTTGTATAACCTGGTTACTTCAACATTTACCCCTTTGTATTATTTTACTAAGGCTACCGGTATGCGCCCAACAGGATCCCTTATTGAGGTTAGTGGAATGTTTTACGGAATGACACACGATGGTGGCGCTAATGGTAAAGGGGTTGTGTTTGAGTTTAACTCTGTTACTCACGCTTATACTGACATACATGATTTTATCCAAAGTTCAGGAATGAATCCTTCGGGTTCTCTTGTTTTTTCGAAAGGAATATTATATGGAATGACTAACTTAGGAGGAGTAAAAGATTCTGGCGTTATTTTCTCAATTGATACTACTACGAAAACATATACCGATCTTGTTGATCTAGGATATAAATCCGGAGGCCTTCCTTATGGTACCATTTTAATTACTCCTACGAACAAATTCCTTGCACTTACAAGTGTAGGTGGAGCACACGATTCGGGTACAGTTATTTTATTTAACCCGATCGGGAATACCATTACAGATGAACATGATTTCGGCAAATTATCAGGCGGCATGCCTGATGGACAATTAACATGGGGCGGAAGTAAATTATATGGCGTTACCAGCTTCGGAGGTATACAAGACTCAGGTACTATATTTTCATTAGATCCTAATACGTATGCCTATACTAAGCTCTATGATTTTGCTAAAGCTTCAGGTACCATTCCAAGAGGTAGTTTGATGTTGGCAGACAATGGAGACCTATATGGCATGGCTTCAGGTGGTGGCCTTAGTAAAGATGGAGTATTGTTCAGGATGGACACAACGACCCACACTTACAAAAGACTTATAGATTTCTCCGGGGCCGGAGCTAGCGGTACAGGTAAAACACCTTTTTTTACACAACTTTTAGAAACCTGCGTTCCACCAAACGTTTTAATAGATGCATCTAACGCGACTGTTTGTGCCGGCGCTGACACTTCATTTACTGTTACGGTTTCGGCTACCTATGCTATAACTTATAAATGGGAAGTAAATACAGGAACTGGTTTCAGCAGAATAACAAATGGTGGCGTTTATGCGGGTGCTACTACTTCATCACTCAAAATAAATGGAGCAACATCTGCAATGAATGGCTATACATACAGAAGTGTTAGTACAGATGGATGTACTGACAGCGCTCTTTCGAACACCTATACTCTTACTGTAAAAGGATTTAATTTATCAGTTACCGGAAATGTTGTTGGTGGTATGACTGTTTGTTCGGGTACTGCAGATACACTTACTGCTGATATCACTGGTGGTGCATCACCATTTACTTATAGCTGGAATAATGGCAAAACAACATCTACTGACTTGATTACTGCAGCTGGTGCTTATACTGTTATTGTAAAAGATAAATCGGGTTGTGTTGACACAGGAAAAGCAAGTGTTACCGTGAATCCGTCACCTACGGTTACAATTACCTCCAACCCTTCAAATGATACTGTTTGTAAAGGCGGTTCGGTTACTCTTAATGGTAATGGAGCAACTTCTTATAGCTGGAATAACGGCATAACAGATGCAACACCCTTTACACCTTCAGCAACTGCAGAATATGTTGTAACAGGTACAGGAGCAAATGGATGTAAGAGTAAGGATAGTGTTAAAGTAATAGTTGACACAGTAATGGCTTCAATACATGGAAATGTTGTTGTTGGGTTTAATATTTGTGGAAGTGGTAATGATACATTGACTGCTACCACTACATCTAGTATTGGCAAACTTAGCTACGCATGGAGCACTACCGGAACGAAGGATTCGATTATTGTACATGGCGCCGGTACATTCAGCGTAGTAGTTACCGATGCAAAGGGTTGTAAAGGTAGTGCAAGCGCAACTGTTGCGATTAAATCCAATCCTACTATAACTATTACATCTACTCCGGTTAATGATACAGTTTGTAAAGGAAGCCCGATCACACTTAGTGGAAATGGTGCAGTAAGTTATAGCTGGAATAAAGGTATAACAAATGGTACACCATTCTCTCCTGCAGCTTCAGGGAAATATATAGTAACCGGTACCGATGCTAACGGATGCCAGGCAAAAGATTCTGTTCAGGTTGGTGTAAGAGCATTACCGGTAATCACTATTACTTCTGTTCCTTCCAATGATACTGTATGTAAGGGAAGTCCGGTTACACTTAGTGGTAACGGAGCAGTTTCGTATTCATGGAATAACGGTGTTACAAACGGAACTCCGTTTACTCCGGCTGCTACAGGTAAATATATTGTTTCCGGTACAGACAATAAAGGATGTATTGGTAAAGATAGCGTTAATGTTATGGTTGATACAGTTATGGTTGCATTACATGGAAATACAGTTGGTAACCTTAATATTTGCGGTGGTGGTAATGATACAATTACTGCTACTACTACCAGCAGTATTGGCAAGCTTACCTACATATGGAGCACAACAGGTACTAAGGATTCTATTATTGTGCATGGAGCAGGCACTTTCACAGTGGCTGTTACTGATGCTAAAGGATGTAAAGGAAATGGTTCAGCAACTGTTACCGTTAAGCCTAATCCTACCATAACTATTACTTCTACTCCTGCCAACGATACTGTTTGTAAAGGAAGCAATATTACACTTAGCGGTAATGGCGGTGTGAGTTATACATGGAATAAAGGTGTAACCAATGCAACACCATTTGCTCCTGCTGCTTCTGGTACTTATATTGTAACCGGTACCGATGTAAACGGATGTAAAGGGATTGACTCTGTTCATGTTGGAGTAAGGGCTTTACCAACAGTAACTGCAACAGGAACTTCACCAATTACAGCAGGTAGCGCAGATGTGCTTACTGCCGGTGGTGCCGTAACTTATGTGTGGTCGGTTAGTGGTAAAACAACTGACACAATAATAGTACACCCTGTAAGCAGTACAACATACACTGTAACCGGTACTGATAAATTCGGATGTGTTAATACAGCAACCTTTGTGGTAAATACATTGGTTGGCATAGATAACCTTTCTTCAGGTAATTCAATGTCATTATATCCTAACCCTGCAAGGAATACTATGAACCTTTCATTTACAATGAACAGTTCCTCAATGAGTGCTGTGATAAAGGTAATTGACATTACTGGAAAAGAAGTAATGAACGTAAACACAACTATTACTAATGGCAAGAACATGCCAATGGACATCAGCAACCTGCCACAAGGGTTATACTTTGTACAAGTAGTAACTGATAAGAGTACACAGGTAGTGAAGTTTATTAAGCAATAGAGAATTCTTATTTGATTATTTAAAGCCCTGACGGTACTGTCAGGGCTTTTTTTATAAAGGGATGGTGAAAATTTTTTGCAATACTTTTGCAACTAATTGAACGTTATTGCATTATAGATGTATTAACATGTGCTTTTAACTAATTATACACTTAATGCAGCGCAATTTACTCTTGTTGTTTCTTTGTTTATACTCATTTGTTGGCCGTGCGCAAATAACGGGCCATGTTACAGATAGTGCCGGGCATTCCATTCCTTTTTGCAATGTGTTATTAATTAAAACTGCAGACAGCGTAATAGTGGTTGGTGTTACCACAGATTCAGCAGGAACCTTTACCTTGAAAACCACTGAAACAGGGAATTTTAAACTATTATCATATTCCATCGGGTTTCAGAAACTGTATTCGGCCTCATTCAATTTTGCAACAGCAGGGCAGGCATACAATGTGGGCGCAATAGTCCTGAAAAGCAATGCACATCAATTGGGTGCTGTAAAAGTAAGTGCCGATAAGCCTTTTATGGAGCAGCAGATTGATCGTACCATATATAATGTTGGCAGCAGCATTGTTTTTGCCGGTAATAATGCGTTTGATGTACTCAGGAAATTACCCGGTGTTTCGGTTGATAATAATGATAATATTAAAATAATTGGTAAGCCCGGAATACTGGTTATGATCGATGGAAAGAAGATCTATATGTCAGCTTCTGAACTGGCGCAATATTTAAAAAGCCTCGATGCAAGCCAGTTGGAGAAAATTGAAGTAATTACTAACCCTTCTTCAAAATATGATGCTGCCGGAAGCGCTATTATAAATATAGTACTGAAAAAGGATAAGAATTTAGGATTCAATGGCCATGTTTTTATAGGTACTAACCAGGGTATATATAATTCTTCATTTACAGGTATAGGCGGTAACTACCGGATTAAAAAATGGAATTTTTTTGCAGGATCTTGGGGCGGTTTTGATGTAATGAGTGTTTACGAGCAACTTACCAAAACATTCGAACCTACTTTAACAACACCACAGGAAATATTTGCTGCAAATACAACTACTGTGAACAAAGGCCATACTTATGGTGGCAGAGCAGGTATTGATTTTACACCCGACGATAAACAAACGCTGAGCTTTGTTGCAATGGGCAATGTAGGTTCGTATACCGGCGTATATAACGACAACACTAAGATTTATCATTCAGGTACTATTCTTGATTCGAGCCTTAACACGGGTGGCGGCAGGAATGGTGGTTTTCAATATTTCAGTTTCGACCTTAATTATGATTTCAAAATCGATACAAATGGAAAAGAGCTTTCTGCAAGTATTGATTATTCTCCTTATTCGAATACTAATAACGAGAACAATCTGAGTAATTACTATACAGCTGAAGGTGCATACTTACGACCTTCAACCTTATTGACAGATGCAATACCTTCAAGTGCGGGAATATGGGCAGGGCAGGTGGACTACAGTAACCCATTGGGTAAAAACAACAGGATAGACATTGGCCTTAAAAGCAGCTTTGTAACCACCGACAATAATGCTGAGTATTGGAATGTAATGAATGGTATACCTATTGTTGACACGACTAAGACCAACCATTTTATTTACAACGAAAACATATTTGCGGGGTATATTAACTATTTCACTAAGCTTGGCAAAAAGCTCGACATACAGCTTGGGGTAAGGGGAGAAGAATCGCAGATAAAAGGCACGCAAACAGTACACGACACTACATTTGTACGTAATTATTTCAACTTGTTTCCCAGTGGATACTTTACTTACCATTTGAATGAGAATAGTGTGTTTAATCTTTCGTATACCCGAAGGATAGATAGGCCTGACTACGGTTCGCTGAATCCATTCATTCATTTTATTGACCCATATACCTATGGTATTGGTAATGTAAACCTGTTGCCGCAATACACCGATAATTTTGAGTTGAAGTATTTGTTTAAACAATGGTTTAGCACGGGCTTACGATATTCCTATTACACAAACGTTATGGTTCCGGCTTACAGCCAGAACGATTCAACACATATTACATACTTCACTATGTCAAACCTGGGATACTTTGACGAGGTTGATCTTTCTGTAGCAACTAGCATTCCAATAAGCACCTGGTTTACTTCTGTTACATCGGTAGACGGTTATTATAATAAATATGGAGGCGCCACCATTGGTACATCGTATGTGAATACCGGGTATATATTAATAGCGAGTTCAAATAATAGCTTCAACTTTAAAAAAGGGTGGGGTGGGCAGTTTTCCGTTGTATATAATTCACGTAACATTAATGGAATAATAGTTACCTATCCTTTTTACCAGGTTGATTTAGGTATTCGAAAAACCATAGCCGATGGCCGAGGTACTATTTCGCTGAATTGTTCTGATATTTTCTGGAGCAGCAAGATCAGAACCTCATATATTAATGATGGTATAAGCATACGAGACCTCGATTATTACGATGACCGCCGCATTCACCTGAGTATTATGTGGAAGCTTGGCCAATCGGAATACCAGCGGGAAAATAAAAAGAAAGCCGCTGCTGAAGAAGAAAGCCGGATGCAGAAAGCGGGAGGGAAATAAAAAACACCACCCGATAGCTATCGGGGCTTATTACTGAATTATCAATTTTCCATTAGTAACTGCCTCACCATTTTCATTAACCACCCTATACATGTAAACTCCGGCAGGTCTTCCAATCAAATCGATTTGAATTGCGTTTGAATTAAATTGGGTAGAATAAACTTTCTCACCAAGCATGTTGTAAATAATAAGATTGGCTTTTTCATGGCTGCCTAAAAAGCTGAAAGCGAAAACACCGCTTGAGGGATTTGGATATACCTCTACTCGTACACCCGATGAAAGTTCTTTAATACCTAATGGAGCACTTACTTTTCTAATCCTGTTGTTTCCATTATCAGCAATATACATGTTATCTGAAGCATCAAAAGCCACATTTTCCGGATAATCTAACTCTGCAAGATTTGCGATTCCACCGTCCCCGCTAAACCCACTAATTCCGTCACCTGCAATAGTGTAAATCATACCGGTTCCGAGATTCACAATACGAATTCGATTATTATATGAATCTGAAATAAATAGGTTGCCTAATAGATCAATCGCAACGCCGGATGGCTCATTTAACTCTGCTGAATCTGCCAAGCCATTATCTCCTTTATAACCCGCAATTCCGTTACCTGCAATAGTTGTAATTATACCTGAAACAGCATCTACTTCACGAACCCTGTTATTGTAAAAATCAGCTATATATATGTTGCCGGCAGCGTCAACAGCAACTCCTTGTGGGTTATTTAAGCTTGCATTAATGGCCTTTTTTTATCGCCGTTATAACCTGCAATCCCATTACCTGCTATTGTCGTAATTATACCATTAGAAATATCAACTTTTCTTATTATTTGATTATAAGTATCTGCTATGTACACATTACCTTTTGAATCAACTGCAATACCGTAAGGGTCATTTAACTTAGCAGTGTCTGCATCACAATTATTACCATTATATCCTGACACTCCTGTTCCGGCTAAGGTGCTTATTGTATCGTTGCTATTTATTTTACGAACTCTTTCGTTATAAGTATCTATAATATATAAATTCTTACCTGCATCGAAAACTAAATCGTTTGGACCATTCAATTCAGCATTCGTAGCAAGTAATTTATCTCCATTATAACCTGCTATTGAATCACCTGAAAATGTAGAAATCACACCCGAACTAACATCTATTTTTCTAATTCTACTATCACCAAAATCTGCGACATATATATTGCCTGATACGTCAAGATTGAGCCCTGAAGGTTCGTATAATTGCGCATTTGTGGCTGCAAGCCCATCGCCACTATAGCCTGGTGATCCGTTACCTGCAACTGTATAAATATCCTTATTAGTTACTTTGACTTCTCTGATAACTTCATTAAGAGTAATGATAAATAAATCACCTTGAATATCACTGGCAATCGAATAAGGACCCTGAATTTCGGCAGAAGTTGCAGAGCCTCCATCTCCTGAATAGCCAGGAACACCATTTCCGACAACCGTTGAAATTATGCCACCAGGCGTTACTTTGCGGATTCTATTATTATATGTATCTGCTATGTAAATATTACCAACCATATCCAAAGTAACACCTCCTGGGTCATATATATGTGCATTGGTAGCGGGGCCATTATCTCCTGAAAAACCACCAATTGAACTAATACCTGCTACCGTTGTTATAAAACCGTTCGAAACACTTACTTTTTCTATGATTGAATATAAACTTGATATATATATGTTATCTGATTTGTCAATGGTTATGGCCGTTGGATAATTGATACATGCACTTGTAGCAGGTACACCATTACTAGTACTTCCGGTTGCTCCGTTACCGGCCACAGTATTAATTATTCCGGTAGAATGAACCACCTTTCGGATTCTATTATTTATATAATCGGATATGAAAATATTACCTGAATCATCTACGGCGACAGAACATGGTAAATAAAGCTTTGCAGTCGTTGCAGCAATGCCATCTCCATTGTATCCACCATTGTGATTCCCAATGTCAACAACATCTCCGGCAACGGTAGTGATATTACCTGTAGATGAATTGATTTCTCTGATCAGATTATTATTGGCATCTGCCACATAAATATTGCCCGAAGAATCGATGGCCAAACCCTCAGGATTATTGAGCTCAGTTAAAGTTGCAGCCCCACCATATCCACCCGAGCCATTTCCGGCAATTATAGTCATTAGGCCAGTTGAAAGATTCACCTTTCTTATTACATAATTGGCATCATCAGATATGTAAATATTACCTGCTTTATCTGCAACAACTCCGTTTGGTGCAATACCCAAAGAATTTGAAGCCACATTGTTTCCAATATAGCCACCTCCAATTGTAGTAATAATTTGCGCAGAACCAGAATGAAAACTGAGTAAGCCGAGTAATATTAGCGTAATTCTTATAGTGTATTTCATGTGGTTTATTAAATCAAAAGTAGTAAATATAAAGTGTAAACAAAAACGACCTCACCCTGATACTCTGATGCAAGGAAAGGGGAAAATAAAAAGCCCAACATCTCTGTAGGGCTTTTATAATTTAAAATAATAAAGAATTACTTTGTCTCCTCTTCGTTCTTATTTTTCTTAGGCGCTTTGGCTTTGGTAACCTTTATCTTAATGTCATCCTTAGCTTTATCGTAATCTACGCTTACGGTATCGCCTTCGCTAACACCAGCTTTAATGATCTCTTCAGCCAGCGGATCTTCGAGGTATTTCTGTATAGCCCTCTTAAGCGGACGGGCACCATATTGTGCATCGAAGCCTTTAGTTACAATAAAGTCCTTCGCGTCTTTGCTTATTTTAACTATATAACCAAGTCTTTCAATACGCTTGTAAATACCTTCCAGTTCAATGTCAATGATAAGATGCATATTGTCCTTATCAAGTGAATTGAAGATAACCACGTCGTCAACACGGTTAAGGAATTCAGGAGCAAAAGTTTTCTTTAATGAGTTTTCTATAACTCCTTTATCATGCGATTCGCCTTGTTCTGCTTTAGCAATAGTGTTGAAACCAACACCACGTCCGAAGTCTTTCAACTGGCGTGAACCAATGTTCGAGGTCATGATAATGATTGTATTCTTAAAGTCTATCTTTCTGCCTAAGCTATCGGTTAAATGGCCATCATCCAATACTTGTAATAGTAAGTTGAATACATCAGGGTGAGCTTTTTCAATTTCGTCAAGCAGCACTACAGAGTAAGGATGATTACGAACCTGTTCGGTTAGTTGTCCACCTTCTTCGTACCCTACATAGCCCGGAGGCGCACCTACTAAACGTGACACAGCGAATTTTTCCATGTATTCGCTCATATCGATACGAATCAGAGCATCGTCCTTATCGAACAGGTATTGTGAAATAACTTTAGCTAATTGTGTTTTACCAACACCGGTAGGACCAAGGAATATGAAGGAACCAATTGGTTTATTTGGATCCTTTAAACCTGCACGGTTACGTTGAATAGCACGAACCACTTTTTTAACTGCATCGTCCTGGCCAATTACCTTGCCACGGAGTTCTTCTTCCATTTTAGAAAGACGTGCGCTTTCCTGTTCAGCAATGCGCTGGGTAGGAACACCTGTCATCATAGCAACTACTTCAGCAACATTGTTCTCCGAAACAGTTTCTCTATGGCTCTTGGTTTCTTCTTCCCATTCCTTCTTGGCTGCATCTAATTGTTCGTTCAGCTGGCGTTCGGTATCACGCAGGCGAGCGGCCTCTTCATATTTCTGGCTGTGTACAGCTTTGTTCTTTTCTTCTTTCAGTTCTTCCAGCTTTTTCTCAAGATCGAGTATATGCTGTGGAACATTAATATTGATGATATGCACTCTTGCCCCTGCTTCATCCAACGCGTCAATAGCCTTGTCTGGCAGGTAACGATCGTTGATATAACGGGTAGTTAAGTATACGCAAGCCTTGATTGCATCATCAGTATAAATTACATTGTGATGTTCTTCGTATTTTGATTTGATGTTATTCAATATCTGTATGGTTTCTTCCGGTGTAGTAGGTTCTACAAGAACCTTCTGAAACCTTCTTTCCAAGGCTCCGTCCTTTTCAATATACTGGCGGTACTCATCAAGAGTAGTTGCGCCAATACATTGAATTTCGCCACGCGCAAGCGCCGGCTTAAACATGTTCGATGCATCCAAAGATCCTGAAGCACCGCCTGCACCGATGAGCGTATGTATCTCATCAATAAAGAGGATGATATCAGGTGTCTTTTCAAGTTCGTTAAGCACAGCTTTGATACGTTCTTCAAACTGGCCACGATACTTTGTTCCCGCTACCAGCGCAGCCAGATCAAGTGTTACCACTCTTTTATTGAATAGCACGCGCGAAACTTTCTTTTGCACTATGCGAATGGCAAGGCCTTCAGCAATTGCTGATTTACCGACGCCCGGTTCACCTATTAATATAGGATTGTTCTTTTTCCTTCTGCTTAATATCTGCGATACGCGCTCTATTTCTTTTTCACGGCCAACAATAGGGTCGAGCTTACCATCTTCCGCCATCTTTGTAAGATCGCGGCCAAAGTTATCGAGTACCGGTGTCTTTGATTTGGTATCAGAAGAGCGCTTTCCGCTTCCTACTGATCCTCCACCTGCTTCTTCTTCCTCATCGTCATCGTCGGCCGGTGTATTAGGCATTTCAGCGCTTGGGTTTATCTTATATACTTCCAGCTCGTGGCGTATAGTATCGTAGTTTACGTTGAAACTATTCAGTGCTTTTGAAGCAACACTATCTTCATCTTTCAATATAGCAAGTAATAAATGTTCAGTTCCTATAACTGCGCTTTTAAAGAATTTAGCTTCGAGGTAAGTTATCTTCAAAGCTTTTTCAGCTTGTTTTACAAGCGGTATGTTAGCAAGGTGATTGATCTTTTTTGAAGTAGGGGGGGCATAATTCTCAACGGATTTGCGTAACTCACCAGTGTCAACACTGAGTGATTTAAGCAATTGCACTGCTACTCCTTCGCCTTCGCGGATAATGCCAAGTAGTAAATGCTCTGTTCCGATATAATCATGGCCAAGCCTGAGGGCCTCTTCCCGGCTGTATGAAATCACGTCTTTAACGCGTGGTGAAAACTTGGCTTCCATATGTTTCGTTTTAAATTGTTTTGAAATATTCATCAAATGTAAGTAATTAGTTATACGTAAATCCCAGTACAAGGGTTGAAATTTTTAACTAAAAAATGTTAATAATTCGTAATAAGTTTAAAGTAAAATTTTAATAGCACTTTTTTGTTTTATATACTTTCGGCACTCTTTACATAAAGACGAAGATGTTTTTGATTAACTTTACTAACTTAGCAAATATATAAATATTATGGCAGAAGGAGAAACAATTATCCCCGTAAACATTGAGGAACAGATGAAAAGTGCCTACATCGATTATTCGATGTCGGTTATCGTTTCACGTGCCTTGCCCGATGTGCGAGATGGTTTAAAACCTGTTCACCGCAGGGTTCTGTTCGGCATGTATGAATTAGGCCTTATGCCTAACCGTGCATATAAGAAGAGTGCAAAGATTGTTGGTGAGGTAATGGGTAAGTATCACCCGCATGGCGATGCATCTATATATGATACGATGGTTCGTATGGCCCAGGACTGGTCATTACGTTATCCTTTGGTTGATGGTCAGGGTAATTTCGGTTCTATAGATGGTGATAGCCCTGCTGCTATGCGTTATACCGAAGCACGTCTTCGTAAGATAGCGGAAGAGATGATAGCTGATATTGACAAGGAAACAGTTGACTTCGCGCCAAATTATGATGACTCTGAGGAGGAACCTACTGTTCTTCCTTCACGTATACCAAACTTATTATTGAATGGTGCATCGGGTATTGCTGTGGGTATGGCAACAAACATTGCACCCCATAACCTTACCGAAATTGTAGATGCAACGGTAGCATATATAGATGACCGCAATATTGACATTGCAGGCCTTATGCACTACATCAAGGCTCCTGATTTTCCGACCGGTGGTACTATTTATGGGTATGATGGTGTAAAAGATGCTTTTAATACCGGCCGTGGCCGTATAGTTGTCAGGTCAAAGCATAGGGAAGAAGTTGTTGCAGGTCGTGAGCAGATAGTTATTGACGAGATACCATATATGGTTAACAAGTCAGAGCTTATCAAAAAGATTGCTGAATTAGTTAATGATAAAAAGATTGAAGATATCCACGATATCCGCGATGAGTCTGACCGGGACGGCATGCGTATTGTAATAGAATTGAAGAAAGATGCCATACCAAGTATAGTTATTAACAACCTGTACAGGCAGACCGAGCTTCAGTCAGCATTCAATGTTAATAACGTTGCATTGGTTGATATTGTTCAGCATGAGAAGATAAAGACCGGCGATGTGTTTAAGATGGATGTAGGCGGAGTATCAGTAGGTAATATGAGGCCTATGATGCTCGATCTGAAAATGATGATAGGCCACTTTGTTTACCATCGTAACCAGGTAGTTATACGTCGTACCCAATATGATCTGAGAGAAGCGGAAAAGCGTGCGCATATCTTACAGGGATTGATTATTGCATTGGATAACCTTGATGCCGTTATCAAGATCATTCGTGAATCTGACACACCGGATATAGCACAAAACCAATTGATGGCAAGCTTTAAACTGAGCGAAATTCAGTCTAAAGCTATACTTGATATGAGACTACGTACGCTTACTGGTTTAGAGATGGATAAGATCATCGCTGAGTACGAAGAGATCATGAAAAAGATTGAGGGTTACAAGAAGATATTAGGTGATGAAACAGTTCGTATGGATATTATAAAAGGCGAGCTGGTAGAGATAAAAGAAAAGTATGGCGATGGCAGAAGAACAGATATAGTGTATGCCGGAGCAGACTTTAAAATGGAAGACGTTATTGCTGATGATGATGTGGTTATCACCATATCTCACCTTGGTTATATTAAACGTACCCAATTAGCTGAATATAGGTTACAAAGCCGTGGAGGCAGAGGATCGAAAGCTGCTGAAGCACGCGATGAGGATTTCCTTGAACACATGTTCGCTGCTACCAACCATAATTACCTATTGTTCTTCACAAGACTGGGTAAATGTTTCTGGATGAGGGCATTTGAGGTTCCGGAAGGAGCAAAGGCATCGAAGGGTAGGGCAATACAAAACCTGCTTAACCTGGCACCTGAGGACAAGATCATGGCTTATATTAATGTGAAGAACCTGAGCGACGAAGGATACATCAATAACAATTGTATTATTCTTTGTACCAAGAAGGGTATTATAAAGAAAACCTCTTTAGAAGCTTACTCAAGGCCAAGACAAAATGGTATCAATGCCGTAACAATCCGTGAAGGCGATGAATTATTGGAAGCACGCCTGACCAATGGAAGTAATGAAATGATACTGGCATTGAAATCTGGTAAGGCTATTCGTTTTAACGAAACCAAAGTACGCCCTATGGGCAGAAATGCTTCGGGTGTTAAGGCAATTACCCTTAACGGGCCTAAAGATGAAGTTATTGGTATGATATGTATAAGTGATCCTAAGGAATCTAACGTACTTGTAGTATCAGAACATGGATATGGTAAACGTTCAGAAGTAGAGGAATATCGTATAACAAACCGTGGGGGTAAGGGTGTTAAAACCATTAGTATTACCGAAAAGACAGGTGACCTGATAGCCATTAAGGATGTAACCGATAAGGACCACCTGATGATCATTAACCGTTCAGGTATCGCCATTCGTTTATCAGTGTCTGATATGAGGGTAATGGGTCGCGCCACACAAGGCGTAAGGCTTATTAACCTGAAAGATGATGATACTATTGCGGCAGTAGCTAAGATAGATATAGCTGAAGATGAAATAATCGGAGAAGTTGCAGAGGGAATAATTAATCCGGACGGAATTAGCGGAAACGGAGAAATGCCTGCTACTGATGCAACTGAAGAATCAGCCCCTGAAACCCAAGAATAACAACAATTGATACAGTAACAATGATAATGCCCTTGCTCCGTCTCCATAAAGGAAAGAGCAGGGGCAACTCATTATATTAAAAATCAAATTAAATTTGCCCCTTCATAAATTAATCTCATGAAAAAAACAGCAGTAGCCCTTGCATTCCTCATCACATCAGTAACACTTGTTAACGCACAGAACAGTAATGTTGTGAGTGCAGCAAGACACATGGAAGATTACAATAAAGACCATGATACAACTGATCTTTTCGCCGCTAAAGGTTTTATTGACCAGGCTATTACCAATGAGAAAACAATGAATGAGGCAAAGACCTTTTTCTACCGGGGAATGGTTTACCAGGCTATTTATGAGAACCAGGTAAATTCCACCCAGGCTAAAATTTTAAAGGCCAATCTTAAAACGCCACCACGTGATGCTCAAAACCAGGCAATTGCCAAGGCAGATACAGCAATGTTAAGCATAGCAGTTGCTTCTTATTTAAAAGCTATACAACTCGACCCCAAAAGTGAATATGCAGATAACTCTAAATCAGGGCTTAAGGCCGTAGGTGTGGATGTGATAAACAAAGCAATTATTGATAATAATAATGGCAATTATGCTTCTTCCTCAATTTTATTTGGAAAAGTTGTTGAGCGCGAAAAAATGGACGGCGTACCTGATACATCTGCGTTGTATAAACAAATACTGCAAAGTGCTGCAGTAAGCTCTGAAAAGGCAAAAAACTTTCCGAAGGCAATTATGTATTTCAAGCAAATGGAAAACATAAAAGGCGGCTCGTATTCATATAAGGATGTTCCTTATAGTGAACTTTACAAAATATACATGGATCAGAATGACACAAATGATGCATTGGCTGCTGTTACATTGGGCCGAGCTGCTGTTCCTGATAATATTGACCTGCTCAACGATGAAACCAATGGCTTTTTATGGAGAAACCAAAGTGATAAGGCTGAAGGTAACTTAAAACTGGCAATTGATAAGTTAAACAAAAAAGGCAATTTGAGCGCCACCGATAAGGACCTTGAAGCGCGTCTTTACTTTATACTAGGCTCCATATATGACAACCTGGCTAATCCGCGCGATAGCAAGAACGAACTTGTAGCCAAACCTGCTGATTTTACCGATCTTTTCCAAAAAGCAGATACTAACTATAAAATTGCAATTTCTTTAGAGTCCGATTTTTATCAGCCCTATGTTAATATAGGAGCTTTATACCTAAACCGTACACAAGTAATATTTAATAAAATAAATGAGTTAACAAGTAAAAATCAAAAAGCAAACACAAAATCCCTTGAAGATGAAGCTAAAGCCTGGTTGTATAAGGCGGAGCCATATTTAGAAAAAGCACATGCCATGAAGCCTGATGAACACGAAATTAAAATGGCACTGCTAAAACTTTATGCCAACACAGGCCAGGATGATAAGGCCAAGGCACTGAGCGATCAAAAATAAAACTTGAAAATATTACCACTCAATATGTTTAAACTACCTGGTTTGCTGCTCGGAATTACTTTGCTTGTAGGGTGCAGTTCTGATAGCATTGTTTCTTCTTTCAATCAACGTAAATATACCAAAGGCCATTTTATTAACCCGGTAGGAGAGAGGCCATTGGTTGCGTCACACGCAGCAAGCTGTAACGAAGCTAAAGGTATAGCAACCGATGAAATTCAATATGGCATTAAAGGCAACGTTTCGGGCCTGAAAGACAGCCTGAAAACGCTCAAGGCTACCTTGAACAGAACTATTGCTATTGCAAAAAAGAGCAAGGCTCCTGAACTTAAAAGAGCCTTAACAGCTTATACACAATCTTCATCAATGCTAAAGGCTGTTACAGATGACCCTGTACAAACTGACGATACCAAACAAAAGAAAACAACCGGTAAAGTATTGATGATAATAGGCGTAGCACTGTTGCTTATTTCTTTCGTTTTGAGTTCGGCTATTGGATTCCCTGTTGGGATTTTTGCTGTAAGCGGAATTCTACTTCTGATCTTGGGCTTGATTATGTTCGCTACAAGCGGCGCCCCTGTACCTCCAAAGAACGTGCCTGTGCCTGCCCAGGATAGCAATAATTATGTAAAGGGTGTTGAAGCTAAAAGCGCGGATACCTATGATAGTAATGTGGGGTTATTAGGCCTTCTTCTTGAACTGGGAGCGATGTTTATGGTATTTGCCGGCCTTATTGCAGGTGTTTCTATAGCGGAAAATAATACCTCCTTATCAACAAGTTCTCAATACACTTTGATAGCAATGGCTGTTGCGCTAGTTATAGCGTGTATAATTTCATTTATAATCGGATTTGTATTTTGTATCAAGGCCCTCGTGCACCATGATAAACATAAAATATCTGCTGTAATAGGAGTAGTTATCGGAGCAATAACATTACTTCCTGTGGTTATTGATTTGCTGGCAGTTCTTTTCAGGCTTTAGCCAAATTAGTCTAATGCGCAGACGTGATCGTATTAACCGGAGCTTGTTCATAACATCGGTTAAAAACCTGAAACCTTGCCCAATAACATGCGTAGAATTGTAATAGAACCCATAGGCAGGAATCATGAAAAAACTATTGTTAGGATTTGCAGCAATGTTCAGTACATGTTTGGCATTTGCGCAGATCAACCCCAATAAAGAAAAAGATTCAGACCCTGTTACCTTTATGAGTATTAAGGTTGCAGGAAACTTAAGTGATTTTTTGCAAAAAGTGGAAGCTAAAGGCTTTAACCCGGGCGATGAAACTAATGGCGAAAACATATCCACATTAAAAGGTATTTATTTAGGTCAGGATGCCGATATTATGGTATTATCTACTGAAAAAACCGAACAGGTATACGCTGTAGTGGTGCTATTAAATAAGCATAATAACTGGAGCACCTTGAAGTCTGACTTTGAATTTTTGAAGAAATCCTTTTCAGACGATTATGGTAAGCCTGAAGCCAATATCCATCATTTTACCATGCCATTTAACGATGTGCAGGACGAAATGCAGAAAGTAGAATTAGGTATGTGCGATTATTCCTGCTCATGGGGTTCTCCAAGTGTATCCTTAGAGATTACCAAAAGCGCCAGGATTATGATAACCTACGAAAACGATACGGCTTTTCAGTTGTATGCAGGGTTATAAACCAGCTTTATATTAGGTGTTTAAAAGCAGCCGATTAGCTGCTTTTTTTATTTGATGGATTACCTGGTAGATAACCTGTTGTACAGGAATGTAAAAAGCGGGCTTGTAAGAACGCCTAAAACATAAACGCCAACAAGTACAAAAAGCATTTTCAAGTTTGTATATCTGTCTTTGGCAAGCCAATTTAATATGTTCATATAGTAGTCGTTTTTTTGGGATATGATTTATGTAGAATGTAATACGAATTATGTTTGCAAAGCTATACTAATTTTAGATAAGGCGGGTAGGGAAGTAATGGAATCTTTACAGAGAAAGTATTAGGTATTTATACATTATATGGTTGTATATCAATAAAATACATACTTAACATAATATTAATTATAGGACATCTACCGCTAATCGTTTACTAAATCGAAGTCCTATAATTAACGCTATGTTAAATACCTGCTG
>OLMA01000380.1_pt1 | contig 18022 bp, 14 predicted proteins | sample 1604671 | NCBI WGS metagenome assembly OLMA01 (sample SAMEA104055725, study PRJEB20765) | soil metagenome | biome: Arctic tundra; feature: Polygonal ground; material: soil | place: USA | collected 2011-09 | depth 0-0.5 m | reverse complement strand
TGTGCAGTATCGTTATAAAATGGATGGAATCGACACCGGATGGCTATATACAAAAAACCGTGATGTGCAGTATCCTAAATTGGCCCCGGGTAACTATAAGTTTCTTGTCAGTGCCATGAATAATGATGGCAAATGGAATCAAATCCCTGCAACTGTTCAACTTTATATTTCTCCACCTTTTTGGGCAACTTGGTGGTTCCGTTCCCTTATCATACTTGTTATTGCAGGCTTTATTTATTGGAGGTTCAAAGTGGTTGAAAACAGAGGTAAGCGTGATGCGGAAATAAACAAACAGCTCATCACAATGGAGCTAAAAGAATTAAAAGCTCAGATGGATCCTCATTTCCTGTTTAATAATCTTAATACGCTTACGCATCTTGTTGAATTAAAATCTGACGATGCGCCTGAATTTGTTGAAGAGCTATCAAAGTATTACAGGTATTCATTACAATTTCGAAATTCTGAATTTACTACTTTGGAAAATGAATTGAAACAAGCCGTAAGGTATATACATATTTTAAAAATACGTTTCGGAGATAATATGAAAATAGACTGGAAAATTGATGAACCCCTTAAAAATTATTACGTAGCTACCTACTCTCTTCAGCTATTACTGGAAAACATAACAAAACATAATATCGTTTCCGCAAGTAAACCCATATGGGTCGAAATAGAAACCACCGACCACCATACATTAGTGGTAAAAAATCAATTACAACCTAAGAACAGTAATTCCCTCTCAAACGGCCATGGACTTAAAAGTATCAACCAGAGATATGAACTTTTAACTAAGAAGAAAGTAATTACATCTCAAACATCTCAATATTTTTCTGTAGAATTGCCATTAATAACACCACAGGAACATGAAAGTACTGTTAGTTGAAGATGAGATACATGCCTCAGAAAGGCTAAAGAAACTCCTGACATCTATTGACCCGGAAACAGAAATTTTGGGAGTTTGCGATAGCGTTGAATCTGCCGTAAATTGGCTTAAAAACCATCCCTCTCCTGATCTGATATTTATGGATATCGAAATAACTGATGGAAGAAGCTTTGAGATCTTTAATCAAGTTCAGGTTACTTCATCGGTTATATTCATAACCTCATATAACGAATTTGGGATAAAGGCTATTAAACTTAATGCGTTAGACTATCTATTAAAACCTATTGATAAAGCCGAACTTAAAGAAGCATTTGAAAAAGCAAAAAAGGCAATAAGTAGCGGGAACAGGCCCGATTATCAAAATATGTATAAATCAATTGCTCTTAGTGAACGTTCAAAAAAACTTGCAATAACTGATTTAAATGGGGTTCGTTTTGTAGAAATTGATAAAATAGTCCGACTTAAAGCTGATTCTAATTATACACATATTGTACTTGCAAATAAAGAAACCATTATTTCCTCAAAAACATTGAAAGAGTATGAAGACACCCTTACACAATCTGGTTTTTTCAGGGTGCACAATACCCATCTTATTAACCTGGCTTTTGTTGACAGGTACATTAAAGGTATTGGCGGCACTGTAGTTATGGCAGATGGTGCCTCGATAGACGTTTCCCGTCAAAAGAAGAAAGAGCTAATGGAAGCTCTTTCTTTAAATCAATAGTTGCAGTTTACCATCCACTCGGTCAAACATACCATCCACTCACCCATACTTACCATACACTAAAAGGAACTTGGTTGTATACACCTTGTACATACCTTTGTATCAGAAAGTTAACAAATTGCTTTCACGATAAGTTCCACTACTCAAAAAGAGAAGGTCCGCCCAAAAGGCGGACTTTTTATTTCTATATTCTTCCTTCCTCACCATATTCTGAATATTATCCGCATTCAGATTTATATATACATTTGATGAATAAAACCTATATCATGAAAAAATTAACAATACTATTATTTACGGCTCTTATTACCCTTACATCAACAAAAGTGTTTTCACAAGGTGCAGGCTTACCTCAAGCAAGCCCTGCCGCAAGTGTAATGCAAACCTTTGGTTCTACTAAAGTAGAAATTGACTACCACTGCCCGGGAGTAAAAGGACGTACCGTTTGGGGCGGAATTGTTCCTTACGATTCAATATGGCGCACAGGCGCTAATGAAGCTACTACTATAAGCTTCAGCACCGATGTAATGGTTGGAGGCCAGAAAGTAAAGAGTGGAAAGTATGCTTTATTTACTATTCCCGGAAGAGACACATGGACTATTATACTTAATTCAGATGCTGACCAATGGGGTGCTTATGGCTATAACAAATCAAAAGACGTAGTACGTTTTATAGTAAAAGCCGGAACAGCAGATTTTAAAGAGAAATTAAGCTTTCATATTGATGCAATGAATGACAGCATGGCACATGTAACATTGCTTTGGGAGAAAGTAAAGGTTGGTTTTGATGTTGATGCAAAGACAGTAGCTATGATGCAAAAAAGCATTGACAACAACTGGCGTACTCTTGCTAATGCAGCAAACTACTATGTCGATAATAAACTCGATCTGAATAAAGCTCACCAATGGGCTGCTGCCTCTATTGCATTAGAAAGCAACAACTTCTTCAACCAATATGTAATGGCCCGTGTTTTACAGGCTAAAGGTGAAAACAAGGAAGCATTGAAATATGTTGAAGAATCGAAGAAGATTGGCGATGGCTTGAAAGACGACAACTTTTATGATGAATATAAAACACAGGTTGCAAAACTTGTAACTGATCTTAGCTCTGCTAAAAAATAATTTTCTCTATGCTTAAGATTTGGAAAACATTGCCGGTAGGATGCTTAATGCTGACCGGCATTTTTTTTGCCGGTGCTCAAAAAACTCCTCAAAAGAACTGGAGTTCATCCCGTATTCTGCTTGAACTGGAAAAGATGAAGCATGTTGGGCGAGTGCTATACATTGCAGCTCACCCTGACGATGAAAACGTTGAGCTGATTTCTTATCTTGAAAATGTAAAAGGTTTTGAAACTACATACCTATCACTAACTCGCGGCGATGGCGGACAGGACTTACTTGGGCCAGAGGTACGTGAGGAACTGGGGATAATTCGCACACAGGAACTTCTAATGGCACGTTCAGTAGATGGTGGGCAACAACTTTTTAGCAGGGCAAACGATTTTGGGTTTTCAAAAACTGCAGCAGAAACATTTCATATATGGAACAGGGATGATGTATTGGCTGATATCGTTTGGGCTATACGCAAGCTTAAGCCTGATGTAATTATCACCCGCTTCTCTCCTACTTACACAAAAACACACGGCCACCACCAGGCATCGGCAATACTTGCACAAGAGGCATTTATTGCTGCGGCTGACTCAACTCGTTACCCTGAACAATTAAAATATGTAAGCACCTGGCAGGCCCAATCACTGTTCTGGAATACTTCGTATTGGTTCTTCCGCGATAAAAAATTTGATACTGCCGGTTTATATCATACTGAAGTGGGATTATATGTTCCATTACTTGGCAAATCGGTAAATGAATTAGCGGCAGAAGCAGAAAGTATGCACAAAAGCCAGGGCAATGGATCGTCACCTGATAGGGAAGATAGAACAGAATATTTCAGCTACTTAGAAGGAAAGAAACCTGTCGGCAGAGATATTTTTACAGATGGATATGACAACTGGAGTAAGATTAAAGGGTGCGAAGATGTATCTTTTAAGCTTGATAATATAATTAACACTTTTAATCCTTCTTATCCAGATAAATCATTGGATCCTCTTGTTTCACTCTATTTAGAACTTAACGGATTAAAGAACAACAGTATTATAATCCGAAATAAATTAGATGACCTTGGAAATATTATTTATCAATGTGCTGGCATATATGCGGAAGCGATATGCGATAGAAAATTTGGCGCATTGGGTGATAGCATTCATATAGCATTGAACTTTTCAAAGCCCACCAATATAACTCAGGGTAAACCGGGTTATAACACAATAAAATTTGACAATAACGACAGTATTGCTATTCCTTTCCATAAAGGAATAATAAAAAATGGTTTATTCAAACAAGACACTACACTTTTCATACCATATTCTATTCCTATTTCAGGATCATATTGGCTGGAAGAAGAACCAACAATAGGAATGTATAAGGTTCAAAATCAGTTATTACGTGGCGAACCTCAAAATAATCCTCAGGTTTTTGTGGAATTAAGCTGTGGTTTCTCGAGCGGTAACAATCACATTAATATTAGAAGAAAGCTACCTGTGTTCTACAAAAACGTTGACCCGGTAAAAGGTGAGCAGTTTTCATTAGTTCGAATAGTACCCCCCGCAGTTGCTAACCCACAAGAGAAGTTATTGGTATTTAACAATTCACAGTCAAAAGAATTAAGTGTGAAAGTAAAGTCCTTTACAAAAGGTAAGGCACGCGTTAATTTAAAAGCTCCTGATGGATGGGCTGTTACACCGGCATTTACTGACATAGATATTTCCGGAGACGGATCTGAACAATTGGTAAAGTATAATGTTACACCTCCGGCCATTGCATCCTCTGCTGATATTGATATAGAAATAGAAGTAAACGGCCATACCTACAACCGTTCATCAGAGCTTATCTCGTATGAACATATTCCTGAACAATTACTCCTACCAAAAAGCAAGGTAAAAACCCTTAGGCTGGATATGGTAACCTTTAAAAGAACAATAGGGTATATTGATGGCGCAGGCGATGAAATACCTGCTATGCTGAAACAATTGGGCTATACGGTTGAAATGATACCTTCTGCTCAGTTAGGCACTATTGACCTAAAGAAGTATGATGTTATTATAGCTGGGATTCGGGCATATAACACAGTTAACGAACTTAAATACGCTAATAGTCGCTTAATGGAATATGTAAAAAATGGCGGCAATTATATTGTTCAGTATAACAAAAATTTTGATCTTGTTACTGATAATATTGGGCCTTACATGTTGCATCCATCTAATACCCGTACAACCGAAGAAGATTCAAAGGTTATATTTCTGGATAAAAACAGCCCGGCATTAAATGTACCTAACAAAATTACGGATGCTGATTTCAGGGGCTGGGTTCAGGAGCGTGGACTGTACTATCCCGATAAATGGGATACAACCAGCTACACACCCATACTGGAAATGGGCGATAGTGGAGAGAAACCTGTAGATGGATCGCTACTAATTGCAAAATATGGTAAAGGATATTTCACTTATACCGGACTATCTTTTTTCAGGCAATTACCTGCCGGTGTTCCGGGGACTTTCAGGTTATTCACCAATCTGATAGAGTTGGGCAGAAATGAAAAATAAAGAAGAAGACAGGAACTGGAAGTTTTATTACATAGGCCTAGCAGGATGGCTGGTTGTACAACTTGCACTTTATATTATTATCAGTTATAGACTGAGTTAAATAATAAATAACTCAGCATGCACCCTATTGACCTTATAGTACTGTTCGGAACACTTAGTTTTATTGCTATATATGGCATACTGAAAACCCGTGGGCAACAGGACATGGACTCTTATTTGCGTAGCGGAGGAGAAAAAAAATGGTGGTCTATTTGTCTATCTATTATGGCAACCCAGGCAAGTGCCATTACATTTATTTCTACTCCCGGGCAAGCATATGAATCAGGAATGGGATTTTTGCAGATATACTTTGGTTTGCCTTTAGCCATGATCGTTATTTCTTCTGTGTTCATACCAATGTACTATAAACTGAATGTTTATACGGCATACGAATACTTAGAACAACGTTTTAATATTGCAACAAGACAATTCATTGCATTTCTGTTTCTTATGTCGCGCGGACTTGGAGTTGGTTTAACTATATACGCTCCTGCTATCATTTTATCTACTATACTCGGATTCAACTTGAACCTTATGTGCCTGCTGATAGGCCTTGTTGTTATAATATACATATACAGTGGCGGAGAAAGAGCAGTAAGCCAAACGCAAATGCTTCAAATGACGGTTATACTATCAGGCATGGCAGTGGCCTTGCTCATGATAGTTCATTACCTCCCCAAAGGAGTTTCGGTGCTCGATGCAACATACCTTGCAGGTAAACTGGGTAAGATGAAAGTGGTTGAAACAAGCTTCAACCTTAGTAACCGGTATAATATATGGGCAGGCTTGCTTGGCGGCTTTTTCCTTTCTCTCTCCTATTTCGGCACCGACCAATCACAGGTATCGCGTTACCTAGGGGGAGCCTCGGTAAATGAAAGCAAGCTTGGACTTTTCTTTAATGGGATAGTTAAGATACCTATGCAGTTCTTTATTCTGTTCATCGGCGTAATGATGTTTGTGTTTTTCATATTTAACTCCTCCCCTGTCTTCTTCAACAATAAAGCCCTTGAAAAAGCCAATTTTTCTGCCGAAGTAAAACAACAAATTACTGGCAAAGAACAAGAACACGCTCAAATAGAGGAACAGCGGAAAACAACCGCCCTTGATGTTATTAATTCACGTGGCACAGCACAGGAAAACAATGCTATAGACAAACTTCGCAATCTTGAAGAAAAAGATAAAGCCATACGTGAGGATGTAAAGCACATAATCAAAACTAATGCACCTTCTATTGAGACAAACGACACCGATTATGTATTCCTGAATTTCGTACTCAATCATTTACCCAAAGGATTGATTGGTTTGTTACTAGCAGTAATGTTTTGTGCTGCCATGTCTTCTACATCCGGACAGATAAGTTCACTGGCCTCAACTTCTGTTATTGACTTTTACAAACGAAGCGTCAATAAAAATCAAAGCGATGCACATTATGTAAGGGCTACTAAATATGCAACATTAGGCTGGGGTGCGGTAACCGTCGGCTTTGCCGTTTCAGCCCCATTATTTGAAAACCTGGTACAGGCGGTAAATATTATGGGGTCATTGTTTTATGGAACTATACTTGGCGTGTTCCTGGTTGCCTTTTTCTTTAAAAAGATAGGCGGCCATGCCGTTCTCTTAGCAGCAATAGTTTCTGAGGCATTTACCTTACTTTTATATTTTGTTGACAGGGGAATAACTATTTCTTATTTATGGTATAATGTTATAGGCCCAGTAATTGTTATCTGCCTTGGTTTTCTATTTACGCTGTTCCTTCCAGAAAGGGAAAAGCAAGATTAAATGATGTTATCCTGTCAATATTTGGATTTTAAATCCATATAGCCTATACTTGTATTAAATATATCCGTTGGATGACATTATTTAATTGTACCCTGAGCAATTAACAAACAAACGAAACATGAAGAAAATTACTCTTTTATTTACCGCAACTGCTTTATTCTTTGGCACTATTAATGCCAAACCCGTTGCTTCCGCTGTAGCAAAAACCGTGGCAGAAAATTTTTACTCGCAGACCTACAAAAGTTGCGGAAATTGCACCCTAACACTTACTTACACAGAAAGTGATGCATCTGGACAACCGATTTACTACGCCTTTAATGTAGATAATAACCGTGGCTTTGTATTGGTATCTGCCGAGGATGCAGGAAGGCCAATTATAGGCTACTCTAATACAGGAACTTATGTAGTACCGGAAGCAGGTACAAATATGAACTACTGGATGAAAAAACGTAAAAAAGAAATCATCAATGTACGTTCGCATAAATTAAATGCAACCGTTGAAATTACTGGAGAATGGAATGCTTATATCACCAATTCATCATATAAACAAACACATATTTCTCATAACGCTACAGGAACATTCCCTTCAAGCACTTCATTCCTGGCTCAAACAACCTGGAACCAATCGCCTAATTATAATGCGTTATGCCCAGGTGGTTCTGTAACCGGTTGTGTTGCCACAGCAATGGCTCAGATCATGAGATTCTGGAGTTACCCTGCAAGAGGCCTTAGCTCATCCTCATATTGCGATTGTACCGCAGGCGGTTTTTCACAAAACTACGGAACACTTTCTGCTAATTATGGCAATACTGTTTACAACTGGGCTAATATGCCACTTAGCATTTCCGGTACAAACAACGACATTGCAACATTGATGTATGATGCAGGCGTTAGTGTTAACATGGACTATGCCCCGGCCGGAAGCGGTGCATGGGTTATATCAGCAGACAACCCGGTTTGCGCACAGAACTCATATGTTAACTATTTTGGCTACAATCCTTCAACCATTAATGGCTTTTATGATAGTACTATGACAGACACTATGTTAGTAGACACTCTGAAGAATGAAATGAATAGCGGCAGGCCTGTAGAGTATGCCGGATGGGATTCATCTGCCGGCGGCCATACTTGGGTGTGTGATGGGTATGATGCTACTGATAACTTCCATATGAACTGGGGTTGGGGTGGACAAGATAATGGTTGGTTTGTACTTACAAATCTTAACCCAAGCCCTTATAAATTCACAGAAGGTGATGAATGTGTTATTGGCATTGAACCAAGATCTACCCTTGCAAATTTTAATGCAAGTCCAACCTTTGGCTGTTCAGGCTTGACAACCACATTTACCGATCTAAGTAAAACTAGCGGAACATTAAATTCATGGAGTTGGAGATTCCCAGGAGGTAATCCTTCTGTTTCTTCGTCTCAAAACCCGAGTGTTACTTATAGCGCACCGGGAACATACAATGTAACTGAAACTGTAACCTCATCGGTTGGTATAGATTCTATTACCCTAATCGCTTATGTTACAAATGAAGTACCAAGCTCATTACCACTTGCACAGGATTTTGAATCAACAACATTCCCTCCAGTTAACTGGCAGATAAGCAACTCTGCTAACCATGCTACTATATGGAGCCAATATGTTGGAACGGGTGGATATGGAAAGAGTAATAATTGTATGTATTACAATAACTGCACCGGTGGTATAATGTATCAGCGCGACCAAATGTATACTGCGTTGGTTGACTATACTGGAGATGCAAACCCATATATGTATTTTGATGTGGCTTACGAGCCTTACGGCATGCAGAGCGGAGTTTATTATAGTGATACTTTAGCGGTATATTATTCTACAGATTGTGGCACTACATGGAACAATGTCTATTTAAAAGGTGGTATGACACTCTGCACTACCGGCGGCACTGCTTCAGCAAATGTTGACACCGCAGGTGGAGGCGGTTGTTTTTTACCTGCCGCTAACCACTGGCGCACCGATACTATTTCAATTCCTGCATTAGCGAATAAACCAAGTGTAATGTATTCATTCGAGAACAGGTCAGGTTATGGCTCGAACTTGTATGTTGATAATATCAACCTGCCAAAATCTCCTTTAGGAATAAACAACATTATAAATAGATCATCGGTTACTATTTATCCTAATCCTTCAAACGGAGTATTCACCATTGACATGAATAATATTACCGGCAAGCAACAACTGCAGGTTTATAATGTACTTGGCCAACAGGTTTATGCAAATACATTAAGTGAAAGTAAAACACAAATTAACCTGCAACAACCTACAGGAGTTTATTTATACAGAATACTTTCACTGAATGGCAAAACTCTTTCAGAAGGAAAACTTATTGTAAAATAACAATTCCTTGAATGAAGGCTTTATAAATGGCTGTTAACTGAAGTTAACGGCCATTTATTTTTTAACAATCTTCTCGTTCTTATTTAATCTACTATTTTTGACAAATGGCAATTCAGTCAAAATTAGGGCGGTTTGATCTTACTATGTTAATAGTAAGTTTTGTTATTGGCGTGGGCATTTTTCAAACCCCCGCTTTGGTAGCAGAAAAAGCGGGTACTTCAACCATTTTTTATGGCGCCTGGATATTGGGCGGAATAATAAGCTTGTTCGGCGCACTCACCTTCGCTGAAATTGGCGCCCGGCTACCCGTAGCGGGTGGTTATTACAAAATATTCTCTCAATGTTACCATCCGGCCTTTGCATTCATGCTAAACTGGGCATTGGTAATAACAAATGCAGGGAGCGCGGTTGGAGTCGCCTTAGTTGGCTCAAATTATATTGAACCTGTTATTGTTCCTGCCGACTGGCAGCATATCATATCGCCAAAGATCATAGCCGGAACTGTGCTTACCATTTTGTTTACGCTTAACTACCTTGGAATAAAAATGGGTTCCAGAGTACAGAACATTCTTAGTATTATTAAAATAGGCATGATACTATTGCTTTGTCTTGCTGTATTTGGGAATGACAAAATTGTATCAAACGCCGACATTCATCTATCCGGTACAGATGCAACGGGGGCGTTAGGACTATCCCTTATATCCATCTTCTTTACTTTTGGCGGATACCAGAATACCATGAACCTTGGGGCCGATATAAAAGACCCAAAACGCAATATACCACTAGGGATATTTTCGGGTATGGCAATTGTAATTACCCTATACCTGCTTATTAATGTGGCTTATTGCCAGGTGCTTGGTTTCGATAAATTAAAGACCATTCAACTTCCGGTTGCAGAACTAGCAAGGAAATTCTTTGGCGATGCGGGTTTTAAGGCAGCGTCCATAATTGTTTTCTTTTCCGTGCTTGGGTTTATAAACTCTTCTTTTATGCATAACCCCCGTATTTATTACGCTATGGCTGAAGACAAAGTCTTACCACCCATTTTTAAAGAAGTAAATGAAGACAGCCAGACACAGGAATTCGGGCTTAGCTTCTTCTTTGCTTTAACTATTATATCGGTTTACTTTTTCAGCTCTTTCAAGAGAATAGTAAATTATGTTGAGTTCGTTGATACCCTTTCATTGGTATTTGCAGGGGCTGCTATTTTTATCCTACGCAGGCAAAAATCAGAAATTGAGTACGATGGTTATAAAGTATTCCTCTACCCTATTGTCCCTGTCTTATTCATATTGGTTCAGGCATGGGCATGTGTAAGTGTATTCGTGTCTGATAATATGAGCGCATTGGCCGGAATTATTATATTTCTTTGCGGTTTCCCATTATACCACCTCATTCGCAAGAGCCTAGCTTAACATATCTACCTCTGTAACTTACTATTGTAACATTTGAATACAAAATGTTACCTTTGTTTCTCTCTTTCAAACAGAACACTATTTATGCCATTACTCATTGCCCCATCCATACTTTCGGCTGATTTCAGCAACCTAAAAGGCGCCATAGACATGATAAACAAAAGTGAGGCCGACTGGTTTCATGTAGATGTGATGGATGGCTCCTTTGTGCCTAATATATCTTTTGGCTTTCCTATAATGAAAGCGCTTAAAGAGCATGCCACAAAGCTGCTCGATGTTCACTTAATGATAGTTAATCCAGACCGTTATATTGAGGACTTCAAGAAAGCAGGCGCCGGATTATTAACGGTGCATTATGAGGCTTGTACCCATCTTCACCGAACCTTACATGCTATAAAGCACAGTGGTATGAAATCCGGAGTAGCTATTAATCCACACACACCTATTAACGCCTTGTCAGATATTATACGCGATATCGATATAGTACTTGTAATGTCGGTAAACCCAGGCTTTGGTGGGCAGAAATTCATACAGCATACGTTCGATAAAATATTGAAACTAAAGCAACTTATTATAGAGAATAGCGCTAAGACTAAAATAGAAGTAGACGGAGGCGTTGACCTGGATAATGCATTGCCATTGATGCGCGCCGGTGCTGATATACTGGTCGCCGGTAATACTATATTCACCTCTCCTAACCCGTTAGAGTGTATTAAATTCTTAAAGGATCCTTTATAAAATCAAATACCATGACCTTAGAAGAAAAAATAAACGCAGATATAAAGAAAGCCATGCTGGCTAAAGACACTAAGTCATTAGAAGCATTACGTGCCATTAAATCAGAGATCCTGTTGCTTAAATCATCAGAAAAAGGAACTAGTGACGATGCAGAAGCGAAGGCGCTCATGAAAATGGTAAAGCAACGTAAAGAATCGGCTGATATTTACAAAGAACAAGGCCGTCCTGAACTTGCCGATGCCGAAATGTTCCAGGTATCGGTTATAGAAAGTTTCCTGCCTAAACAAATGAGCCCTGAAGAACTTGAATCAGCCCTCAAAGCTATCATGGCGCAGGTTGGAGCATCTACACCTGCCGATATGGGTAAGGTTATGGGTATAGCAACCAAACAATTAGCTGGTAAAGCAGAAGGCAAGATGATTTCTGAAACCGTTAAAAGGCTTTTATCAGGCAATTAAGCTTTCGCTTTCTTATACAATTCTTCTATAGCACGGGCAAACGAATCCCATTGGAACCGTTTCTTTTCTAATTGTGTATTGGCCACAAATGCTGACTCACGCTTGTTCTCGTAAAAGTCATTAATGGCATCGGCTATTGCTATAGCATTGGGCTGAACCACATAACCCACTTTTCCATCAGGTACTATTTCAGCAAGGCCACCCACATTGGTTACAAGCATAGGCTTATCAAAGTGGTAGGCTATTTGCGTTACCCCACTCTGCGTTGCGCTGCGGTACGGCTGCACTACTATATCGGCTGCTGAAAAGTAATACCTAACCATATCAGATGGGATATAATTAGTATGCATTTTAACCTTGTCCTCAATCCCATATTCTTTCAACTTATTCTCGTAGTAAGCGCCATCTTCGTAATATTCGCCTGCTACAATAAGCTTAAGGTTTCTGTTCTTTATCCTTGTATCGGCCATTGCTTCGAGCAATAGATCAAGCCCTTTATAACGGCGGATGAATCCGAAGAACAGCATATACGAATCATTCGGGTCGAGCCCCAGTTTAGCTTTTGCTTCCTCCTTGCTTACTTTCTGCCCGAAATCGAACATAGGGTGTGGATGAAGTACATAATTTGCGTCGGGTACAAATGAAAGCAGGTCATCTATCACATTCTGACTCATACCCACAAAGGCATGGTTGTTATTCAGGAAATACTTAGTTAGTGCTTTATCATAGAACTTCTGTTCGTGCGGAATAACATTGTCGAGCACACTAATATTGATGACACCTTTCTTTTTAAGCCTTTTAGCCACGGTTCCCAACGAAGGTGAGAAGTAAGGCATCCAGTACTTGGTTATCATTATATCGGGCTTATATTCAAGTATAGCTCGGGCTGCTTTGCCGTAGGTAAGCGGATTAACCGTATCAAGCACCCTAACCGCTTTAACATCTTCTGCAGTGTCCTTTGCTTCGGCATATTGGGTCTTTCCAGGGAAAAGAAGTTCAGGATACTGTCGGGTGAATGTGAATGCTTTTATATCGTGGTTCTTTGCAAACTCATTGAACAGAGCAGCATTGAACTGTGCTATTCCGCCACGGTAAGGATAAAATGTTGATAGGTAAGCAATACGCATTTATACCAGCTTTTGAATAGCAGAGAACACGCTGCTTACAGGAAGGTCATTCATACAACATTTCTCGCGGGTGCAGGTATTCCCATAAAAATCATCGCAACCGGTTGTAGGTTCAACAATAATGCCGCGCCCATACATTTCAAACTCATGTTTGTTGAATATGTTATTGAACAAAACGAGCGGCCGTTTAAGCCCTATTGCAATGTGCATCATCATACTCACAGCGCTTACAATAAGGTCGCAATTAGCTGTAATGGCTATAAACTCTTCCAGTGAATATGTACCGGGATAATATGCTCCTGTCTTTTCAGCAAAGGCTTTATTACGAACATCTTCGTCTGTTCCACCTAATACTACAGGATAACATCCCGCTTTTTGTAATTGTAAAATAAGTTCGGGCCAATAGGTATCGGGCCATAAGCGGGTGCTCCAACGCGGGCCACAACCGGTATTCAGGCCGATTATCTTTTTGCCGTTTGCTTTTTCTTTCAACGATTCCCACTTCTTTACCAGCTTGGCATTTACATTCAGTAAAGGTTCTTCTTTCTGAAAATCAAGTTCACATATTTCGAATATCTCTTGCGGGTAGCTCTTGGTATTAGCTTTCGATTCATCATCGAAAAGGCCTGTGACTATCTTTCTATCTGCTGCGGCATTGGTTCCCGCCAAATGTCCGTTTTCGCGTGTAAAGCCATATTTATTTTTAGCCTTAACTTGAGAAAGCAAGGTACAGGCTTCAATATCTTTATCAAGGTTGATAGCAATATCAAACTCCTGTGAGTATAAAGGGAGTATGTTCTTGTATTCAAATTTCGCGATCAAATCAATACTTCCGTCATGCGGAAGGATATCGGGTGAATGGGTTATCCAGGTAATATGTGCATTAGGGTATAACTTCCTGTAACGCACCAATAAAGCAGTTGAACGGATAACATCACCAAGCGCTCCCAGTTTTACAATAAGTATACGATGGCTTATAGCAACGTATTCATCGCAGATACATTTCTTGCCTCTTAACTTATTGGGTTTACATGGAATATCGCCCCTGAAATGCCTGCAATCAAACCGTACCGCTTTAATATCTATCATAAACAATTACACTTTATGGAGATTGCTTTCTTATTTAACGTTGAATTCTTTATCAACCTGGTAAGCAATCTTATCATTATTGCCTTGCGATATCAGTTCGCCTAAAAAGCCTGCAAGGAAAAATTGGGTACCCAAGATCATGAATAACAACCCAAAGTAGAATGCAGGGCGATCGGTCATTTTATAAATATGATTAATGAATTTATCATAAGTTAGAATAGTTGCCTCCGCGAATCCAAGCAAGAACAATACAGTACCTATCAAACCAAACAAGTGCATTGGTTTTCTGCCGAATTTGGTAACAAAACTGATTGAAAGCAGGTCAAGAAAGCCATTTACAAAACGGCTCATACCGAACTTACTTGTGCCATATTTACGACTTTGGTGATGAACCACCTTCTCTCCTATTTTAGAGAAACCGGCCCATTTAGCCAATACAGGTATGTAGCGGTGCATTTCTCCATGCACTTGCACATTCTTTACTACATCTATCTTATATGCCTTCAGTCCACAATTAAAATCGTGCAGGTAAATACCCGACATTTTGCGTGTAGCCCAGTTAAACAGCTTGGTTGGAACGGTCTTTGTTATAGGGTCATATCGTTTCTGTTTCCAGCCCGATACCATATCAAAACCATCTATAATGATCATTTTATACAGGTCAGGTATCTCATCAGGTGAGTCCTGCAGGTCGGCATCCATGGTAATAACCACATTGCCCTGGGCTCTTTCGAATGCTACATTCAGGGCAGCCGATTTACCATAGTTCCTACGCAAGTGAATACCCTTTATCGAGCTATTGGTTTTAGAAAGTTCTTCAATAACCTTCCACGAACCATCGTTACTGCCATCATCGGTAAGCAATACCTCATACGAAAAATTATTCGCTTTCATTATCCTTTCGATCCAGGCACAGAGCTCCGGAAGCGATTCGGCTTCGTTAAATAAAGGTACTACTACTGATATATCCATAAATACTGAGATGGTAAATAACTACGAAGGCAAGGTAATATTATCTTCTTCTGTAAATGGTTTTGCTTTTGATGTAAGACCTGCGGTAATTAAACCAAAAATCAAAACCGATATTATAGCACCAAGAATTCCGCTGATAATTATTCCTGCAGGAGAAAAACTGATCCATCTTGTAATCTTCAGGCTCATTTCGATTTGTTGGTCAGGATATCCTTTATTTATCATTTTTGCCTGGGCTGCATCCATTACATCTTGCATATATTGAGGATGAAATGCTTTCACTAAGAATCTATCGATTATCCCAATCGGGGCCATGACAAATGACATGAAAATTCCGGATTTATATAGCTCTCCAAAAGAAGCATATCCGCCATTAGCTTTGTCTCTAAATTGCATCATTCCTAAAAATAATCCTATTATCAAAACAATGATTGACAAGTATTGCAATGATCCTGCGGCTTGCCCAATTACAACAAGAAATTCAAAAAACAATGCTGAAGCTATTCCAATGATAGCACCCCACATTATTATAACAGTAGATTTTTTCATGAAACAGGATTAATATTATATTTACAAAAGTAATTTTTTTACCTACCCATAGCACATAATTCTTAACACCATAACCAAACCATAATAATGGACAAACAACTCGTAACCACCGCAACAGAGATACCCGGATACCGCGTAACCAAGAATCTTGGCGTAGTAAGAGGTATCATAGTACGTTCACGTAGCATAGTAGGCAATATTGGTGCAGGTTTCCAATCACTTTTTGGCGGAAACATTACCATATACACCAGCCTATGCGAAAAGGCCCGCGAAGATGCATTTAACCTGATGCTCGACCATGCTGCAGAACATGGCGCTAATGCTATTATTGCAGCACGTTACGATGCCAATGAGGTAATGAATGGCATTACCGAGGTATTGGCATACGGTACCGCCGTTGTGGTAGAAAAAATATAGATTCATTTTAGGGAGGACATGACGGATATCATATCCTCCTCCAATAGCCCGACTATCTTTACATTCCGTAAGGATAGCGCCTATGTTTGTACCCAAACTTTTTGTAACACTAAAGGACTACAATAAAAAGCAGTTCCTTTCTGACCTTGTAGCAGGTATAGTGGTCGGTATTGTGGCCTTACCGCTTGCCATTGCCTTTGCCATTGCTTCAGGCGTATCGCCTGAAAAAGGCCTTTACACAGCCATTATTGCAGGGTTTATAATCTCAGCATTGGGTGGCAGCCGGGTACAAATTGGCGGCCCAACGGGGGCATTTATTGTAATTGTGTATGGCATTGTGCAGAAGTATGGAGTTGACGGCCTTACCATTGCTACCATTATGGCCGGAGTTATGCTCATCGGTATGGGCTTTGCCCGACTGGGTTCCGTCATTAAGTTTATACCCTACCCGCTTATTGTGGGCTTTACGAGTGGTATAGCACTCATCATTTTCTCATCGGAAATAAAAGACTTTCTCGGTATAACAATGGGCGCTGTGCCAGCCGATTTCATTGATAAGTGGACCGAATACTTCAGGCACCTCGATTTTATCAATTGGCCTGCTCTCATAATATCTATAGCTACAATAGCCGTTACCGTTTGGTTCTCGAAGATCACCCATCATGTGCCCGGCTCATTGGTTGCTATATTGTTAGCCACCGCAGCGGCTTACTTCTTTCATTTACCCGTAGAGACAATAGGCTCACGTTTCGGTGCAATACCCTCTTCCCTGCCCTCGCCACATATAGGGCATATTGATGTTGCCACCATTAAACACCTGATACAACCTGCCTTTACCATTGCATTGCTCGGAGCGATAGAGTCATTACTATCAGCTGTGGTGGCCGATGGTATGATAGGCGGTAACCACAAATCGAACATGGAGCTTGTCGCCCAAGGCGTTGCCAATATTATTGCTCCCATTTTTGGTGGAATACCCGCCACAGGTGCTATTGCCCGTACAGCTACCAATGTTAAGAACGGTGGCAGAACACCGGTCGCGGGCATTATTCATGCGCTTACCTTATTGCTCATTATGGTCCTTATCGGCCGCTGGGCAACGCTTATTCCCCTTTCCTGCCTGGCAGGTATATTGGTAGTAGTTGCGTATAACATGAGCGAGTGGCGTTCATTTGTGTCTATCCTCAAATCATCGAGGAGCGATGCGGCTGTGCTGATAGTTACCTTTTTGCTGACCGTTTTAGTTGACCTGACCATGGCTATAGAGGTTGGTATGGTATTGGCTGCCTTCCTGTTCATGCGCCGAATGACCCAGATAAGCAATGTGGGTGTTATTACGAAAGACCTGAATGACTCGAGTGATAATGATGACCCGAACTCCATTCATAAATACACAGTGCCAAAAGGCGTTGAGGTATTTGAAATTAACGGGCCTTTCTTTTTTGGTGCGGCATACAAGTTTAAAGACTCCATGCGCTTTGTAGAGAACAGCCCGAAGGTGTTGATCATTCGTATGCGTTACGTACCTGTTATTGATGCCACCGGCCTGCACACGCTTGAGTTGGTATTTAAAGAAGCCGAGAAAATGGATACGCATTTCGTTATTTCAGGCATACAACCAGAGGTATATACTGAGCTTGAGAAATCGGGCTTGCTTGATAAGCTTGGCAAGGAAAACGTGCTGACCAATATCGATGATGCCCTTAAAAGAACTGAGGAAATTTTAAATAATCAATAAATAGCTTATTTATGTCATTTAGCTCATAATCAGCAATTTAACCAGGGTTGACACTTTTTGCC
>OLMA01000329.1_pt1 | contig 18489 bp, 15 predicted proteins | sample 1604671 | NCBI WGS metagenome assembly OLMA01 (sample SAMEA104055725, study PRJEB20765) | soil metagenome | biome: Arctic tundra; feature: Polygonal ground; material: soil | place: USA | collected 2011-09 | depth 0-0.5 m | reverse complement strand
ACAAACTGATGACAAGACAGGTTATATTTTTGTCGATTGTACGCACCCTGGTATGAAACGCTTGGTATTATCCACAAATATTGAAGTCGAAACAAAGGAATGGAATGACAGTAAGAAGGTCATTCGTGGCTCAGGAGGTGGAGGGGATAAAATTATTTTTATTAAAAAGTAACCAAAATGGTTACTTTTGTGTATATTTGTATTCTAAAATTTGTGACATGAATATATATAACAAAAGTACTTTGTCGAGATTTGCCGACCAACATGCGGATACAAAACGTGAACTTGGATTATGGTACAACGATGTTACAGCTATGAGATGGGCAAAACCCAGTGATGTAACAAAAGATTATACTGATGCAAGAACAGTAGCGAATAATAGAGTAATCTTTAAAATAAGGAAAGATTATTATCGCTTAATAGTCGAAATGAATTACACTAAAGGGTATGCACTTATTGTATTCCTGGATACACATGCAGAATATGACAAGATTGATGCAGAAACAGTAATTCAATTTCGCCCAAAGAAAAACACCAAGCAAATGAAAAAATGAGATAACCACTAAACCTTTAAATCTAAAATTCAACAACAGTTAAGACACTACAAAATGAAAACAGCCGCCAGAACGATCATCAAAACGAACAAACAATATGAAGAAGCACTTGAAAGATTTCACGAAGTATTTCAAGCAAAAGTTGGCACTAAAGAAAGTGACGAAGCCGACCTTCTTGCATTATTGATAAAAGATTATGAAGACCAACACTTTATTATAAACGCCCCAAATCCAATTGAAGCAATTAAATATAGAATGGAAAAGCAAGGATTAACTAACAAAGATCTTGCTAAAATCCTTGGATTTAAAAGCAGAGTAACTGATATCTTTAATGGACATAGGAAACTAAATATCAATATGATTAGAAATCTAAATAAACAACTTCATATTCCTTTAGAATCTTTGATTAAAGCCTATTAATTGGATAAATTACTCCATTCTAACATCAAATTAATTAGTCTTCCATAACTATTGAGAAAGCCCGGCATATTATTGCCGGGCTTTTTTATCTTCATTTCCAGGGAGAGTTTGATATTATTCACCCCAAATTCATAAAATTTGATTTTGAAATATTAAAAATAAATCCAAAATAAACTTGCTGCACAATACAGTGGCTCAATCCAAAGCGAAAATAATCGTCAAAAAGGGTCAAAAATATTTGGAATTTTTTCAGAAATGCTTATATTATTGAAATGAAAGTCGAGAAAAAGAATTTTCTGGCTATTTATTAGAAATAATAAGCAGTGCGATAAATGAAAAATATTATTGAGAAGAACGCAAGTTCTTCAAAAACAATCACCCGCCTAAGCTCCGTCGCACGAGAAGGAATGGGTGTTTTATTTAGTAAGCAAATAGATGTTCCAATTACAATTTATGATTATATCCGGTCATCAAAACAATCTGGCCAAAACCTGCTTGAATATTATCTTCGTCTTAAGGTTGTGGTTCGTAATGGTGTAATAAACAGAGATACTTCTGCAAGTGTATGGATGAAAATGCTGGGTGTTAAATCTAAAAGCTATGCTCTCAAGATAAAGAACAGGTTGATAAAACATAAACTTATTGGTCAAGATGATGCCGGTAATTATACCCTGACTTCTTTTAAGAAGCTAGGGTTTAAAGTAAATAAATCAAATAAACTAAAAGTTATAATTAACAGTGCGTGGAGTGCTAAAGACATAAAAATAGCTCTCGACGATGCCGTGATAGAACGTGGCGAGAAACAGAGGGATTATGCAATAGGAAAGTCAATGGGCGCTACCAATAATAGGAATGGTGTATTGGCTGTTGAGTCTAAAAGAAACCTCTCTAATCCAGCCTGGGCAGCTAAAATAAGAACTTCAACTGCAACCGCCTCAAGAAGAAGAAAGAAATCAGAAATAATATCTTCTCAGAGAAATAGAGAAAAAGCAAAAAGAATGAGCTGTGAACAGTTTAAGAAGTTTAAGGAAGCATATAAAGGAACAGGGCACGTTCATATGTCAAAGAATGGTTGGGTGTCAATCGAACACTCACAGACGATTACTGTTAGGCGTATTGCTTTGAATGGGTTGTTTGTTAAGGGTGACAAAAACATCTTTCATATTAACGGACAAATGATTGGCGGCTCTGCCGCTGTTAATATTCATTTGAAAGGCAAAAGTCCGATTGCTAATACAGATTCTCTTTTATCTAATACATTCCTGAATAACACCGTGCACCCAGAGTACGATGAAAAAGGAAGAACTTATGACCAATGGTTGGCCCAGTTATAATTGAATAAATGGAGCCGACAGGCGACCAAATCAAGCAAACGTCTAAACGGAGCTATAGAACAATATTTCTGATTTTAAAAAAACCAGGGAGAGTTTGCTTCATTGCATGGAGAAAAAGCTTACGATGAAGGTACGTTCTAATAAATTAAGCAACGTTAATGTTGTGATTTATTATATTTGTAATATAACCCTAAAAAAATAACCCTTATGAGAAACATTACTTGCTATTTATTAATAGCTATATCAGTCGGCTTTGCATCATGTTCTAAAAAAGATAGTACTCCCGCATCAAGTTCAACTAATACAAACAGTAATGCCATCACTGTAAATTCTACACCTCAGTTTACTGGCACTATTAATGGTACAAGTTATAGCTTGGTAAATGGTTCAACTTATGCCAGCGGTGTTGGTTCGAGCAAGCAAATGGGTGGCAGTAGTGCAACAGCTAACTATGAAGAGCCTAATTCTTCAATTGGTAATAATAGCACCAACCACCCTTTCTTTACTATTAATAGAGGCACCATTACTTTTCCTCTTTCATCAAGCATGCCCGATACAGCTACGTATGATGAATTTTTTGCAATTGGATCATGTCCTTATTCATATCAAGATACCAATGGTATAGAAATTGACTGGATTGACCCAAGTGGCAATATATACAGTACGACATACACAGGCGGAAGCCAAACAGGAAGTACATTTACCATTGTTGCCAAAAAAGAATCGTATGTTCTTGGTAATTATCTGGTAACGATAGTTGCTAATTTCTCTTGCACACTTTATAATACATCAACCGGTGCAAGCGTTAAGCTTACCAATGGCACGTATGTGGGGAGTTTTGAAGATCAATAGCCAAGAAATTATTATCTATTCTTAAAGTATTCATGCGTTAGTTCCCAACAGTTATCTTGTTGTTCAAAATTAAGATAGCCAGGTATGGTGATATATATATATTGCAAAAGTAAAACCGACCTTCTCTAATATTTTATTAGGTGCCGAGTTTAAGTTACTTATATCGGTAAAATTGCCGTTTTCTAACTTTAGGTATAAAATATTCCAGAGATTTTCAACTAAATTGACCATGGCCCTTTTTCATATGCCGGTAGCCTTCTAACAATTTTCATAGCGATTTCACCGGTGATTTGGTGCAGCAATTCCATTGCCAACTCCTCTGCCGGTGTCAGTTGCCTAATTTCTGTAAGATGAAAGATCTCAATCTGGTAATTTGTGCATTGCAAAGCCTTATACTAGAAAAGCGGAGAATATTATCAATGTCCACATCAAATAGTATTGGCGGATATAATGTTCAAACTCCTCAACAAATACAGCCTGTTAAGGTTGTACATATTGAAAACCCTAATACTCCCCGTTTTTATACCGAAAAGGATTTTCAGAAAATAGTAGATGATCTCCCTGATTTAGACCCGAAATTACAAGTTGCTGATTATTTAGACCTGCAATATTCACAGGCTAAGTTTACAGGGCTTATGAGCAAAATGAACTGGTTTACTATGCTGAGAAAAACCTTATTTAGAAACGGCTTTAAAGATTATAATAATAAAGAAAATGATTTGCCCGAACAAATGAGAACTGCTTTTTGGTGGGAAAAACAAAAGACGATACAATTATTAAAAGACAATCCAGTTGGCGTAAATAAAAAGGAAGTAAAATCAAAGGATGAATACAATCTTGGGGATTATGCTTTAATGCAAGTATATCTATCAATTTCGGGAGAAGGTGAATCTGTTACTAATGCGAATAAAGGTGAAATAGCGGGGCGGTATAGTATTCATGCAAAACGATTATATGAAGATTTCAATAAATATACTGAAACAAATGCCCGAATTGAAACCATTAATAAACGTAGCGATAATCAAAAGAAGAAAAGATTTGAAAAGGTTATAAAGCTTTTAGCCCCATATCCTAAAGCTCTCAAAAGAGCGACTGATGAACAAAAGGTGTTTATTAACGCCTCTTTAAAAACATACGAGTAGTAAACATTTACACCCCTGTACAGGGGTGTAAGCCTTTTCCACGTTGCATTTTTACATCCTGAAACAATATACTTCAGGATATGAATAATCCATTTGAATTACTTGATGCACGGTTAAGCAGTATAGAAAACCTGCTTTTGGACCTGAAACATTCCACAGGCAACCATAGTCCAAACCAAAATACAGACACTTGGTTTGACCTTAACGAGCTTTGTCAGTACCTACCTGATAAACCAAAAAAGCAAACCGTGTACGGGTGGATAAATCAACGGTTAATACCTTTTCACAAAACTACCAAGAAACTTCAATTTCTGAAAAGCGAAATTGATAACTGGATTAAGTCAGGCCGCAAACAAACCATTGCGGAAATCAAAACTGAGGTAGAACAATCTCTAACCCGTAAAAAGAAATAGTCATGCAAACAGGGCAAAACATCCCCGTATCGGGGAATAGTATATACACATTAGCACAAAAGCAGACAACCAATAATATCTCCTTACAGGGGGGTGGAATTGTAATCGTAAAGGGTAATGGTACGGAACTAAAAGACCCGAAAGCAATTAAGGGTAGGGCGAGAAGGAAAATGATAACACAGAAAAGAGCATTGAAACTTGTTGATGTTGCCAAAAGAAAAGGGGACCGTGAAATAAAACAGCAATTTTGGAATGCCTACCATTGCCAAAACAATCTTACTACCACTAATGGCAGGCAGCATGGAGACTACTGTAAGAATAGATTTTGCGCCCTTTGTTGCAGCATACGAAAGGCTGCGCTTATCAATAAATATGGTCCTATTCTTAATTCATGGCCTGACCCACATTATGTATGCTTAACCATTAGAGCAGTACCCGCTCAAAAACTAAAATGGCTTGTCAATGCTATGTATAGAGCATTTGACAGAATTAACAATAAATACCAAAAAAGAGAACAGCGTGGAAAGGGTATAGGCTTTATGGGAATAAAAACTCTGGAATGTGAATTTAATAGCGGCGCACGTACCTATAACCCGCACTTTAATGTATTAGTTCCTAATAAAGAAGTTGGGGAAGCACTTAGAATGGAATGGAGTAAAATATGGGGACCAAAATACGTAAATGCCGCAATACAATACTGTGAGCCTGTAAGGTCCAAAGAAAAGGTAATGATTGAAGTAATTAAGTATGGCACTAAAACATTCTCTGAGCCTGATAGGGATAAAAAACTTATAGGTAAACGGAATCCTAAAATATATGTAGCGGTTCTATATAATATAGTTATGGCAATGAAAGGGAAAAGAATATTTGAAAGGTTTGGGTTTAATCTACCAAAGACCAATACAATTAAGCCAAAAGGGGGGACCATTACTGAAGTCAAACATTACATTAAGTGGAAGTATGATTTAAAGCTACTGGATTGGGTTGGTGAGGACACCGACGGACTGCTTACTAATTATTTACCCGATTATAGGCTTTATTATTTATTAGAATATTGCATGGATGTACTTTTAGAATAATACTATTATCCTTCCTTTTGTACCTTTTTTATATCGTATATTAGCAATATGGATTTTATCGGTTATATCATTCTGTTTTTATTAGCCTTTTGGTCTCTGAGGTAGAATTCATCAAGAAATGAAAAAAATATTACTCTTTCTTTTAATTTTTCACTTTTCGCTCTTCACTCTTAGCGCCCAATCATGGCTATGGGCAAGGCAGGGAAGAAATGCCAGCAATAAAAGCTTTGAAACTGGTGCAGCTTCCATTGCGATGGATAAATATCATAATATTTATCAAACTGGGAAATTTGATGGTGATACTTTGATTTTCGGTTCAGACACATTATTTGGACAACCATACGAAACTTTTCTGGTGAAATATGATGAAAATGGGAATGTATTATGGGCAAAATTATCTCAAACCAATAAAAACAATTCCGATCAAGATGTGGCTTCTAATTATGTAGTAACTGACTCAAAAGGGAATGCATATATAACCGGAGAATTTGAAGACACTATTAGTTTTCAATCATTTTCTTTAGCTGATCCAACAAATTATACCCATGCATTCTTGGTTAAGTATGATGTGAACGGGGATGTGAAATGGGCAAGGCAATCACAAACACCTATTCCCGGTTATAGTGCCACGATGGGGTTTTCTATTGCGGTAGATAAATCAGATAATCTATATCTGACAGGCCGTTATCAAAGCTCTGCCACTTTTGACTCCGATACATTAAAAGGTACATTTAATCCTAATGCCTTTTTGGTGAAGTATGATACAAATGGAAATGTAATATGGGCTAAACAAGGAATTAATGGTATTACAGGCTATTCAATGGGGCAATCAGTTATTACTGATAATATGGGGTATGTTTATGTTGCAGGTTTTTTTCAGGACACCATAACTTTTGATAGTTATACCTTAACCAATCCAAGCTTATACCAGTTTAACTCATTTGTTGTAAAGTATGATTCAAACGGAAATGCACTTTGGGCTAAACAACCTTCCGTTCCTAATGGCACTTCTGTTTCTTATGCAGATGCACTTGGAAAAGATAACTCAGGAAATATTTATGTAACGGGATATTTTTCTGATACAGTATCTTTTGGACCTACTATGTTAACAAGCCCAACTTACAATGCATCACCTATTTTTTGGGCGAAATATGATAATAATGGGAATTTAAAATGGGCTAAACAGGCATATAATCTTGATTCCTTGGCCTGGGAGGGTTGGTCGATTACTACTGATGGTAAATATAATTTATATCTTACAGGAAGTGGCGGCGGCGGCGGAACAGGGAAAGCAAAAATTGCATTTGATTCGGATACACTTCAAAGTAAAATTAGACATGGTTCTGTCTGGCTAAAGTTCGATTCGAGTGGCACGGTATTAAATAGTTATATTTCAGATGGTGGGGGCGACCCTCAAGTTCCTACGGTTGTTGATTCCTCGGGTTGTTATGTTTATTTCGGAGGAAGCACCTTAGATACTATCAGCATTTTTGGTACTGATACGGTAGGCACTTTTTTTGATACTTTTCGTCCCTTTGTTGCAAGGTGGTCTGATGGGGAATGTAATCCTTTAGCGGTAAATACTATAGCCCCCTTAAATCCTTTAGTAATTCTTTGCCCCAATCCGAACAAGGGTAGTTTTGAATTAGAAATCCGGAATGACTTGCCTGGTATTAAATATGTTGAAGTGTATAATGTTCTTGGAGAGAAATTATATTCTAATTCATTTACGAATTTTAATTCACCCTTATTAATAAACATAGGTAATCAACCATCAGGTATTTACTTCTATAGAATAACTGACCTACAAAACAGTCTTTCAACATCCGACAAATTTATAATTCAATAAAATCATCAATAATTAACACTTAAAAATTAAATCACATGAGAAAGATCGTCTTATTAGCTCTTTTATTAACGTTTATAGGAAAGAGTAACGCTCAAAATTGGTTAACTGCTGGAAATCCGCTTGGCGCAGCAGGTGTATTAGGTGGAACATCAGGGCATTACGACGTTCAATTTTGGGCAAATGGCTTCCAATATATGGACCTGCAATGGAATACTGGCTATTTTGGCTTAGGAACAAGTTCACCTGCCCACTTATTAGACGTAAGTGGAGGAGATATAGACATTAGTACCTCTACCCGTACTTATATGATAAGCGGCAACCCCGTTTTATGGCACAATGGTATAACAAGCAATATTTTTGTAGGAGTAGGGGCGGGTAATACTACAGCAGGGTTAATTGGTAATGTGTATATGGGTTTTCAGGCCGGGAACCATTCAAGTGGTAGCTCTATAAACAGCGTATTAATAGGTGACAGTGCAGGATATGCAAATGGAGCTAACGGAGCCACTTTTGTTGGATATGATGCGGGAATCAGATCAGCAGCCAGCGCTGACTTCCCTACATATGTGGGCTACCTTTCAGGCTATCATGAGTCAGGATCATATAATGCTTTTTTGGGCGCAAACTCAGGCTATTATTCAGTCGTTTCTGCTAATACTTATATAGGCTCTGGTTCGGGTTGTACTCAAGCTGATAGTTTAGGTAGTCTGAATGTTACGCTTGGTTATCAATCTAAAACCGGTGGTACCGGAAGTAATGAAATAGCTATAGGTGCCAATGCTTTGGCTACTGTAGCAAATACAATGGCATTAGGCGGGGCAACTACCGGAGGTAGTGCATACGCTACCTGGGTAGGCATTGGCTTATCAGGCGATGCACCACACTGGCCCTTAGAAATTAATGCAGTAACAAAAACAAATACTGTAATGACTGATTCAAGCGGATTAAAATTCAGGCAGCTTACCTCTTCTTACTCGCCTACAGTTGCTACCCACAAATTCTTAACAGTTAATCAATATGGCGATGTTGTCCTCGATAATATTGATAGTGTTCCTGCATATACCTATGCCTGGACCTTAAAAGGAAATGCAGGAACCAGTCCGGGTACTAATTTTATAGGTACAACAGATAATGAAGATTTGATATTTAAGGTTAACAACATTTTATCAGGTGAAATAAACCAGGCATCAGGGAATACCGCTTTTGGTTTTAATGATTTGGGAAGTAATAATTCGACTGCAATTGATAATACCGCGATGGGTTATAATGCATTACAGGACAATACTTATGCAAGCCGAAATACAGCTATTGGATATGAAGCACTTTACCATCAGGCATTTGGCACTTCAGCATGGAATTGTGAAAATACTGCTATAGGAGCATTAGCACTTTTTTCTAATATACCTACCTCAACAACAAATGGATACCAGAACACAGCCATAGGATATGAAGCTTCTTACTTTAATAGCATAGGGCTCCAGAATACATCGGTTGGTTTACAGGCAGGTATAGCTAATACTACCGGAAATTATAATACATGTGTAGGCTATGGAGCTAACTATGAAAACGTTAGCGGTAGCGGCAACACTGCCATTGGGTATTCTGCATTGTTTGGTACTGGAAGTTATTCTGCTACAGGCAATACTGCGGTAGGTGATTCGGCCGGGTACGATAACAATACAGGTACTTATAATACTTATGTTGGTTATAAAAGCGGTGCCAGCGGAAATTATACTAATTCCACTGCAATTGGAAACGGAGCAGTTGTTAATGCAAGTAATAAAATAGTTATTGGTAATACTTCAGTAAGTCTTATTGGCGGTTATCAAGGGTGGACAACATACGTATCTGACAAAAGATTCAAGAAAAATATTCAACACGATGTACATGGACTCGATTTCATACTGAAACTCCAACCTGTAACCTATAACATGGATATTAAAAAATTAAATACTCTTCTTACCCGAACCATTACAAAAGATTCTGCCGGAAAAACTGAAACAATTTCAATAGCTCCTAAGTATGACTCGGCCTGCATAAAAAAAGAAGCAATAAGGTATAATGGTTTCTTAGCACAGGATGTAGAACGTGTTGCTGATAGCTTAGGCTATAGCTTTAGCGGTGTAGTTCGTCCTGCAAATGATAACGATACCTATAAAATGACGTATTCAGATTTTGTAGTACCTATTGTAAAAGCTATACAGGAACAGCAAGGCATTATTAATTCTCAGGCAAAGGAAATAGCCGATTTGAAAACGCAAATGGTAGCTATGCAAAAAGCAATTGCAGATTTAGGAAATAAAAAATAGAATAAAGTGTTAGTGAAATGAGGGAGTTACTCCTTGCATTTCTTATTTTATTGTTTTCATGCGAATTTGCTTTTTTCTCAAAACAAGAAAATAGACTCTTTATTTAATACATTAAAAAAGCCGAAAAGAATGATACCGGCAAAGTAAGTACACTTAACCTAACGCGCTAACAGTAAACACTAAAAATATGTCTCGTCCTGAAAAAAGTTGACTGGTTAGGTATTTGATTTTAGGTCGATTTTCATTATCTAATTTTGAATTACCACTCTACCTGTTGAAATTAACCCGCCCGTTTCAGAAAGTATCCTGTAAAGATAAATACCCGAAGCGTTATCACTCACGTCAATTTGGGTGGTAGTAGAGTTTAGCTTTGCAGTATATATTTTTTTACCGAGCATGTTATAAACTTCAATTGTTGAATTTATATTGATTTTAGTCGATTGTATTGTAATAATACCATTGGAAGGATTAGGAAATACCCTCACCAATACCTTAGTTGCAGTTAATTTATTAGTCCCAGTAATTGTGCCTACCGAATCACATGGTGCTTCATAATATGGCTTAAAGAATACCAAACCTAAATTAATATTATCGTATCCATCATAAATGCTGCTATCAATTTCTAGTGAATCTGTTGTACACCAATAATTATTGGTCACATAGGCATTATTTCCAAATTTAACAGTATATTGTATACTGTATTTAGTATTATTACAAATACTATTACAAAAAATTGTAGATTCCCAATTAGTTAAAAGGATACCAATAGTATTATTTTCAATACTATTATTATAAGCCACTACCCCATATCCATACTGATTTGTAAGTCCAATTTTATTATATTCTATAAGACAATTCCTTACAGTATCAGATTGTGAGACATTTATAGCGGTAGAATTTGAATCAAAAAGGCAGTTCTCAATACATGTATAATTGATATTAGTATTAATTCCATTTGCATTCTTAATAAATTGGGAGTTTTTGACAATAATTCGGTGAAGCCCATTTGGAGCGCAAAAGTACATGGCATTTGTATCCTTTGTAAATACGCAGCTATCTATTAATGTCGCATAATAATCGTAGGAAATTGCATAATAATTAGAAATAAACTTGGAATTTAATAAGGTCAAGGAATCACAACAATCGGTTGCTGTGGTTAAAGCTTCATTTGCAAAACTAAAATTAGTAAAATTGAAGGTTGCCTGAACAGGGTTATTAAGAAATATTCCATAATATGAACCATATCGATAGTTATATGCAATTGAATCTGCCGTAAATGTTATCGAATCAGATTTTGTACCTAATGATATTATTGAAGATTGACGAATTTCTATTCGAGTTCTTGGTTTAAACTTAACAACTACACCGGGTTGAATAGTAAATACGACACCTGGGAAAACTACAATTGTATCTGTTACTATATATGGGCTATTTGCTTTTGTCCACGTAGTATTAGAATAGATTCCCCCACTTACATAAGTTTGTGAGTGCCCAATGTTTAACACAAGTAAAGTAATAGCTAATTGAAGTAAAAGTTTTTTCATGGTGTTTTGATTTCTATTTCTGAAGTATTCACTTCCCTTCCTAAATCAAAGATACGCAATATTTTCTGTTTTTCCATGCTTTTATCAAGGGTTTCCTCCCCTTGTGAGCTTGGTTAGGAGTAAGGTATCCGCAACTAAGATGTGGTCTTATTTTATTATAACGCCTAATGGCAATCTCAATAGCCTTCCGTGCCCGCTCATGATCTTCAAATACAGCATCAAGCCCCAATTCCCCTTTTAAGATACCATTTACCCGTTCAGCAATAGCATTATCATAAGGACTTCCAGATTCGGTCATACTTACTTTAACCTCACTCTGCTGGAGTATTTCAATATAATCCTGACTGCAATATTGGAAGCCCCTGTCCGAATGGTGCAATAAGGGATGTTTATAAATACGGTTTTGTAATGCTTCCTTTAGGGCAATAAGCGGGCCTTCCCTTGATAAATTCTGACTAAGGCTGCTTCCCATGATACGCTTTGAGTAAGCATCTGTAATAAGCGATAAGTAACTGAAGTCATCTTTTACCCTGATATAGGTTATATCGCTAACGAAAGCCTGCTCTGGCTTTTCTATTTGTACTGTATTAAAAATATCTTTATGCTTTTTCAACCAATGCTTTGACTGTGTTGTTCTTGCATATTTTCTTTTTCTATACACAAGCAAGCGGTGTTCCCTGAGAATATGAAAGAGCGTATCCCTACCCACGTTTATTTTCTTTCGAGCAAGCATGTATTTTACTTTTCTGCCTCCCAGCATTGGTAATTTCTTTTTCATGTATTTTACCTTTTCAATAATAATTTCTGTTTTCTCAGACTTCACCATTGACTTATTTACTGTCTTTGTTTGCTTATAATAAGCCTGTTTAGTTTTACCAAAGAGGCGGCACATCTTATTTACCGATGCTTGAGGGTGAAGTATCTTATATTTCTTCACAGCCATAGCCCAAAGTTTTTTTTTAAATCAATGCCATGTTGTTTCTTGGTTAACTCAATAATGTTCTTGTAAAGCTCCAATTCCATTTGAGCCATTCTTAACTCACTATTCAAGCGATTGCTTTCACTTATTTCAAAAGTTTTCCTTCGTAACTCTTGCAACTTCAGATATTGCCTTTGTTCTGCATCTCTGCCATATAAACAAATCCAGTACTGAAGAACAGAATTACAAACCCCGTATTTGAGCCTTGCCTCCTTATTAGTAAGGAATCCAGCCTCAATCTTTTCAACCAGCTTTCTTTTGAAGCTGTCTTTATAGAGTTTGTTAATGACTTTACTTTCAATAGGTTCTACTTTCTTCCTCATAATTATGTTGGGAAAAGTAGTCAACCTTTTTCAGGACGTCACAATACCGATATAAACCCCAAAGTATGCAAATAGTATGCAAATGAAACAACAAAGGGTTTCAGCATTTACGCTAAAACCCTTATCTTTATTGTGTGGGAGCTACCGGGTTCGAACCGATGACCCTCTGCTTGTAAGGCAGATGCTCTGAACCAGCTGAGCTAAGCTCCCAAAATTGAGAGTGCAAATATAACATTTCTGGTTACACTCAAAATATTTTCTTGTGTTTCTGTAAAAATGACCAGGATTAATTCTTTACTTCCACATGGTCATCAAGCTTATTCAGCTCAAGAATACTAGTCTTTCCGTCTTCGCTTTCCCTATACATAGTAATAAATTTCCTGTTAAACAGTATTTCAGGATAGGTGTATGATGTACGTTGCTGTACGACACTCGAAAACACTTCGTCGAAGCCTCTTACAAGCACATATAACTCTAAATCGGCATGCTTCAAATCCTCAGCATTAAGTCCATGCAAGGGGCTTTTCTCATCTATTGGGTGAACTATGGTCCAGTTCATTACAAGACTTTCTATCTTGCTTCTTTCCAGGTCGATCCTGTAAAATTTATACTCAGGTTTGTCGCCATTTTCAGACACAAGCATACCAAGGTTTATCTGAATATCTACGTCAGTAAGGTTATGATTATCCTTATAGGAAGCGAGGCGGAACATTAGCGCTGTTTTATCATGGAATGGACTTATAAGTGCATTTTCACTGAATACAAGGTAAGGTCTTGGGCGCGCAAACCTGCCATAAATAAGGCCTGTGGCAATTGCAAAAGACATAAATCCTGTAAGAGCTTCTATTGAGGAGATTATATTAGCAGCATCGCCAACAGGGCTGACTCTACCATACCCCACAGTAGTAAATGTTTGTGTACTGAAATAAAAAACTTCTTTAAAATTCTGGAGGAAGGTAGAGTTTCTGATGCCATCCAGCTCATTAATTCCAATTCCAATATAAATACCGGTAAAGATCAGGTTGATTATAATATAGAAAAGAAGTATAATCGTTATGAATCGCCATAATGGAATGGTAAGCATGGCGTGAAATACACTTATCTTCTTAAACATACTTACACCATCACGGCGCATATTCATAGTGCCATCTTTATTCAGAAAGCGGCCGCCATAACTATCGGCAGCATTGGCGCCAAAGCCAGTATCTTTATTCTCTTTAGATAAAACATGGAAATGCCTGTGGTTGTGGTTAGCCATTCTTCGGAAATAAACTAAAAGCCTGTTTCCATTTGTTTTTTAAGCTTCATGGCTTCTTCTCTTGCCTTAACGGCAAAGTCTTTGCCACTACTTGCATATAATATGCTGCGTGATGCGTTTATAAGCAAGCCGCCATCATCATTAGCCCCATTCTTTATAACCTGTTCCATATCGCCGGCCTGTGTTCCAACACCAGGAACCAATAAAAAATGCTCAGGAATAAGTTTACGTATGCTTTTAAACGATTCCGCTTGGGTAGCGCCTACAACAAACATAGTATTGTCTGCTGTTCCCCATTGGCAAGAGGTTTTAATAACCTGTTCATATACATAACTTCCATCCTGCAGTTTTTGCATCTGGAAATCTTTTGAGCCTTCATTTGAGGTCAAGCCAAGCAATATGCTCCATTTACCCTTATGATCGAGGAAAGGAGTAATTGAGTCTTTACCCATATACGGAGAAAGAGTAACTGCATTTACATCAAGGTCTTTAAAGAAAGCATCTGCATACATTGACGCTGTATTACCTATATCACCGCGTTTAGCATCGGCAATTACAAAACTATTCTCGGGTAATAACTCAATGGTGCGTTTAAGTACTTCCCATCCTGCAGACCCCATTGCTTCATAAAAAGCCAGGTTTAGTTTATAGGAAACACACAGATCGTGGGTTTCTTCAATAATACTTTCATTAAATTCTATTACCGAATCAGGTGTTTTCGGAAAGTGGGAGGGAAGCTTGTTTATATCGGTATCAAGCCCAACACAAAGAAATGTCTTCTTCTGTTTTATAAGCGTAGCTAATTCCTTACGTGATAAATAACGCTTCATTAAACAGCAGCGGTATAACCCTCTTTAAGGCGCTCCGTATTTTCTGCCACTTGCAGGGCATCTAATATTTCCTGTAGATCGCCATTGAGGAATGTTTGCAAATTATGTGCAGTATAGCCTATCCGGTGGTCGGTAATGCGGCTCTGTGGGAAGTTATAGGTACGTATCTTGGCTGAGCGGTCGCCGCCAGATACAAGGCTTTTACGCTTTGCTGCTTCCGAGCTTCTGCGTTTTTCCAGTTCTATTTCATATAAGCGGGTACGTAATACCGACAAAGCCTTGTCATAATTCTTTATCTGCGAACGCTCGTCCTGACAAGTAGCTATAACACCCGTAGGTACATGTGTAAGCCGTACAGCAGAGTATGTAGTATTTACAGACTGTCCACCATGTCCACCTGCACAAAAAGTATCTTTACGTATATCTGAATCTTTTACCTCAATATCTAATTCATCAGCTTCGGGCATAACAATTACGGTAGCAGCAGAAGTATGCACCCTGCCCTGGGTTTCAGTATTCGGAACCCTTTGTACACGATGTACGCCGGCCTCATATTTTAAAACCCCGTATACTCCGTCGCCTTTTACTTCAAATATTATTTCCTTATATCCGCCTGAGGTGCCTTCTGAAAAGCCTACCATTTCAAGTTTCCAGTTCCTGGTTTCGCAATAGTGAGCATACATACGGAAAAGATCTCCGGCAAATAACGATGCTTCGTCACCGCCTGTGCCTCCGCGTATCTCAATTATACAATCTTTAGCATCTTCAGGGTCTTTTGGGGTAAGCATGATCTTCAGCTCTTCTTCCATTTTCGCCTGCTGCTCAGTAAGCGCTTCCAACTCAGCCCTTGCCATTTCCTTCAACTCATCGTCTTTTTCCTTAAAGAACATATCCTTAGTTGACTGAATATTACCCATTACATTCCTATACTCCACAATGGCAGCACATATCTTGGTCAGGCCCTTATATTCCTTATTTAATTTGGCAAAGAGTTTAATGTCTGAAAATGTTTCAGGATCAGATAGTTGTTGTTCTAACTGCTTGTACCTGTTTACTATGTCTTCTAACTTCTCGAGCATTGTATTTCCATGAAAATTCCTGCAAAGATACGCTTTTTAGGGGACATTATGAAACCGTACCCTAAAATTAGAGTTACTATTGAACTATAAGTTTACTTGAGTATAATTCTGCTCCATTTTCGTCTACAATTCTACAGAAGTAAATTCCTTTGGGTTGCATTCTCAGATCAACTTCAGTATCTGCTTTTATTAATGTTTCTGTGTAAATTAATTGTCCAAACACATTAAATATTTCAGTTGTAGGCTTACCAGTTAAAGTTTGTATACTCACAGTAAATGCTCCATTATTAGGATTAGGATAAATAGCAACGGAGCTATTGGAATATATTTCCTGGATCCCGGTGCAGGTGTTTACAGTTACTGTTATACTGGTATCTCCAGAACAAGTACCGTCATTAACATATACCGTATAGGTTGTAGTTACACTAGGGCTTACATTTATACTTGAAGCTGTTGAGCCTGTATTCCATTGATAGGAAGTTCCACCACTTATTCTCAATGTGCTTGTATCTCCAATACAAATTGGGTTTGTACTGGCCGAAAGTTTAACACCAGGCAAGGAATCAACTTTAATTTGAACGCTATCTTCTGTGGAACAACCTAAAACCATTGAGAAGGAACCTAAAGAAATATTGTTTATTGCGAATGGAGGATTATTTCCATTGCTTGAGGTACCGTTTACCCAACGGAAACCTATTCGGAAGTTGGAGATACCATTGTAAACGGCAGGTACAGTAATTGATGCTTTTGTACAGGAAGATGTGTTATAGTATTGTGTTGGCAGGTCATTCCAAGTACTGCCTCCATTACTGCTGAAACTTACCATGCCATAGTCGGTTCCGGTATATCCTTCGCATTGGTATGTAAAAGATAAAATCATTTTATTTTTACCTATTGTAGAGATATTAGGAGAAGAAACATACAGGTCGGTAGCCGAATTATCGAAACTTGGAGTACCAGGGTCATATGTTGCGCCAGGAATGCATGTGTAAAAAGTATTAGAGCCACTACAAGCAACATGTAGATAATTTCCCGGATTGCACAATGGAGTGCTATTATCTATTACCCAGGTATTGGTGTGAGTGCCATTTGTTCCTGGACCCGGAATATTTAGTATCCATCCGGTTCCGCCATTGGAAAAGTCTTCCGTATAAAAAGGAACAAGAGCACTATCTCCCGCAGAAATTACAGATACAGTATAGATTCCGCTACATAAATTACTCAATGAACTGGATGTTGCTCCATTTGACCAGGCATAAGTAAAAGGTGCAGTGCCCCCTGAAGCAGATATGCTGGCGGCTCCGTTACAAATTGAACATGATGATGACGTAAGACTTTGGGTTAAAGTTGGCCCTGAACCAGTTGCAACTGAAACAGTTGCTGTTTGGGTTTGGCTGCATTCATTACTATCTTTAACAGTAACAGTATACGTGCCAGCTGCAAGGCCAGTTGCAGTCGCGTTAGTTCCACCAAATGGAGCCCATGCATACGTATATGGTTTAATTCCGCCAGATACAATAGCAGTTGCATTTCCATTATTACCAGAGCATGCCGGAGATATATTGGTTCCGACATTTATCTGCGCTGGTTGAGAAATCATAACGCTGTCTATACTGGTGCAACCATTACCATTGGTAACGGTTACAGTATATATACCTTCACTTAAATTTGTTGCTGTCGCATTTGTCCCCCCGTTTGGTGACCAGCTGTAAGTATATGGTCCTGTGCCACCTGATACACTTGCTGTAGCACTACCATTCGATGCACCATAACACAATGGTTCAGTTTTGGACGATATGTTAATAGTTGGCCCGCCCGGTAAAGCAAGTTTAACAGAAGCAGTATCCTCTCTGCCTGCACCGGCACATGTAGATGCATCAGTAACAGTTACTGAATAACTTCCCTGGCAAAGCCCCGTTATAGTTGAAGTGGTTGCTCCATTGCTCCATTGATATGTATAATTTCCCGAACCACAACTGACATTGGCCGTGACTTGTCCATCGCAGGATGAACAAGTTGTTGGTGGAATGGAGCTTACGGTCACCATTTTTGAGGCAACTGAGTACGCACCAACAAAAGACTTACCACATGCATATACCAGTCCGTTACCGGTTACCTTTAAATCATATACTGTATTTGTAACCGGTATGCTACCTATCAAGGTTGTCAATGTTGAGTCGTACACATCAATAGAACTGCCATTACCGGCATAAATATTTCCCTGGCAGTCTAAATCTAAACCACCTTGGGTAAAAGAAGTGCCTCCAGGTAACCCAAGACTTTTCTTAAGTGTGCCTGTAGTAGTCCACTTTTTCACAGTAGCACCATCATACGAAACAACCATGTGACTATTAGCTACCAGGCCATTCATGCCATTGGCAGGGTAGCCACCAAATACAGACCCATAATATGAAATAGAACTTAACTCGACAAAACTGTAACCGTCACTAACCTGGTATGCAGTTGGGGCTAAAGCGGGTATTGGAACACTTAACATTACATTATCAGCAATATAACTGCTAGC
>OLMA01000108.1_pt1 | contig 18745 bp, 16 predicted proteins | sample 1604671 | NCBI WGS metagenome assembly OLMA01 (sample SAMEA104055725, study PRJEB20765) | soil metagenome | biome: Arctic tundra; feature: Polygonal ground; material: soil | place: USA | collected 2011-09 | depth 0-0.5 m | reverse complement strand
CAGTGCGCGCTATGAAGAATAAAGAAGTAAGGAAAATAATACTTACCCGCCCTGCCGTAGAAGCCGGAGAGAACCTTGGTTTTTTGCCTGGTGACCTGAAAGAAAAACTGGATCCTTATTTACAGCCTCTTTATGACGCCTTGTTTGATATGTTACCTTCAGACAAACTGCAATCTTATCTTGAAAACAAGATTATAGAAGTTGCACCATTAGCATTTATGCGTGGACGTACACTGAACAATGCGTTTGTAATATTAGACGAAGCCCAGAATGCAACGGAAAGTCAAATGAAAATGTTCCTTACCCGTATGGGAAGTTCGGCTAAGTTTATTGTAACAGGCGACGTTACCCAGACAGACCTTCCGTTCAAGCAGCCTTCAGGCCTTACACAGGCGGTAAAGATATTTAATGATGTACCGGGTATTGATATTATTCAATTAGACGTTAATGACGTAGTTCGTCATAAATTAGTACGAAAAATTCTAGGTATCTACGACACTATAAATGCAAAAACACCAATAAAATAATAATCAATGAAAACAATAACAGCAACCAATTTCCATTTTCCGGGGCAAAAGAGTTTTTACAAAGGTAAGGTACGTGATGTGTATAACATCAATGACGAAATGCTTGTTATGGTAGTAAGTGACAGGGTTTCGGCTTTCGACATTGTATTACCACGTGGCATTCCTTATAAGGGGCAAATGTTGAACCAGATTGCAGCCCACTTTATGAAAGCTACCGCCGATATCGTTCCTAACTGGATCATGGGTGTACCTCATCCTATGGTAAGTGTGGGTACTCTTTGCGAACCATTTAAAGTAGAAATGGTTATACGTGGTTATCTTTCAGGCCATGCATGGAGAGAATATAAATCAGGTAAACGCGAGATATGCGGTGTACGCCTTCCTGAAGGTATGCACGAAAATGATGTTTTCAGAGAGCCATTCATAACTCCAACAACCAAAGCTGACGTAGGCCACGATGAAGATATCTCTAAAGATGATATTATTAAAAAAGGCCTGGTTTCTAAAGAGCATTATGAAAAGCTTGAACATTATACCCGCATGTTATTTAAGCGTGGTACCGAAATGGCAGCTAAACAAGGCCTTATTTTAGTAGATACCAAATATGAATTTGGCCTGCATGATGGCAAAATATATCTTATAGATGAAATCCATACACCGGATTCATCGAGGTACTTCTATAAAGAAGGTTACGAAGAACGCCAAAAGAGAAAAGAACCCCAAAAGCAGTTATCAAAGGAATTCTTACGTGAATGGCTAATGGAAAATGGCTTCCAGGGATTGGAAGGCCAGAAGATGCCGGCAATGAATGATGAGGTTGTAATGGCTATATCAAACCGTTACAGAGAGTTATTTGAAAAGATAACCGGGGGGAAATTCATGCCAGTAACGGACGGAGTTGAACCTGAGAAAGCAATTGAACAAAGTGTATTGAAGTTCTTAAATGAACATAGCCTGGTTAAGAGCTAGGGCTTATTAAGCTAAATGAAAAAAGCCCTGAATGTTTATACATTTCAGGGCTTTTTCAATTATTGTGTTAAACTTATTCTGCAGCTGGTGTACCTTCTGTAGCTTCTTCAGCAGTTGGAGGCATTGCAGCAGCAACTGATGCTTCATTAGCGGCAGCCTTCTTGGCAGCAACCGCTTTAGCCTTAACCTCACGTGCAGCTGTTTCAGCAGTCATACGTGTTTTATGAGTTTCTTTAGCAGAGCTAACTTTCTTTTCTTTCTTTTCAGAATGAGCCTTTGTCTTTTCAGTTTGCCATTTTGCAAACTGGGTTTCAGCTTGTTCTTGGTTAAACAAACCTTTCTTTACACCTCTTTGAAGGTGCTTCTTAAACATCAAACCTTGTTCAGCAAGAATGTGACGGCAAGAATCGGTAGGCAATGCACCTTTTTCCATCCACTCCAATGTTAAGGCGCCATCAATATTAACGCCTTCATGGTCGTGTTTAGGGTTATAGGTTCCAAGTCTTTCAACGTATTTTCCATCACGTGGAGCACGAGAATCAGCTACCACTATATGGTAAAAAGGTTGCTTCTTTTTTCCTTGTCTTTGTAAACGAATTTTTAAGGACATGATTACAGTTTTTGTATTTAGGGCTGCAAAGATATAAAAAAAGACTTTATCAAAGTAAAAGAAGGTTAAGATTTAGAATAAGATCGAGCAGGAAAACATAAACACACCAGATAATACTGAATACCAGATATATATATTCATCATTCTAGCCATTGGAATTATACTTTACCATATTGATATAGAGTAATTGTACTTTTACACGCTTATTTTATGAAAAGATCATTTTTCACCTTATTACTTTTTCTATCATGCAGGATAATCTTCGGGCAGGATATAATGACAGTCCTACCGGATTCGGCCGGAAGAGAAATGTTTTCTGATTTTCTTGGTCTGCGTTTCTTTGCATCAGACTATGGAGTAAAAAGCATCAATCAAAACCTTAATTTTCAATATCTGTCCATAAGCAACGGATATGTGATGCGTCATAATCTTGATGCAATAGGCATAAATAACACACCTAATATAGGTACCGGGCTTGAAGAAAACCTGGGCGAGCATTTACTTATCCACTTTGTAGATGTATCTGTTGGGTATTCAAAAATTATGTGGAACTGGAACATAGGTGCAGGAATAGGCTACTTCCAGGCATTGGATAAAAAAAAGAACTTGCGACTAAGAGCCAGTGTTGACCTTTTCTATGAAGACATCTCTTACACGCTTGGAACCTATACCGACACCACTAATCTTGGATTTATTGTAAATGGTAGTAATGCAGGCACCTATCTGAAAAATATTAAGTATGTAAATAACAGTCTTTGTTCTTCACTTGGCCTTGGCCTCATGTATAGAACTCCTTCCTGGGATTTTTTTGCCAATGCCTCCTGGAACTACGTATTGATCTCCAGTGAAAATGTTAATTTTTATACAGCCAGGGTTAAAATAGACCAGGCTATATATTACCAGTCTGGCGCACCTGTAAGCGGAGGCATTCTGAATATCGGGGCGTATACCTTACAGGTTGGTATAATTCGTGAATTCGGGTTATAGATTATACGTAATACTTACTCCGGCTACGTCTTTAAACTGAGTACGCGGGCCTTTCCCAACAATAGTATTAACTTCATTCACTTCCTTATATTTAGGAATCATGATATTATTATCATAAATAACCTCTGTGTTTATTGTAGCTGAAATCAGTTTATTCACTTTAAGCTGAAGAAAAGTGGTCCAGTTTATAACTATGTCCTGCGGATCTTTTAAATAATTCGAAAAAAGCTCAAGGTTAGTGGTCAGCGTAATATTCTTCATGATATCCTTTGAATAATTTGCTTTAAGATACGCACCAAACTGGGTCAACTCCCTTTTACCAGAATCTACGCCAAATGCACCTTCATTTGCCAGCGTTTGGTTTTCAACAAAAGTGAAACGCGCTGCCGCAGGTGATACAAAAAGGTGAAATGATTTATGCGGGCTATATTGCAAACCTATAGCAAGCACCCAAAATGCAGGTGCCATAAAATCAGAAAGCAATGTCGTATCAGCGGTATTCGTATATCCCTTTGAAAATTGGGTTTGAAAATTAGTCAGAAAACTTAATGATACATGATCGAATATCTTATACCCGACACTGGATGTCAATTCTATCTGGTCAGTAGTTTTTTGTGTTATCTCGCCCGATTTCTGTAATCCATAACCGAGTTCAACATCATTAAGCCAGGTAAACTTCCCATTCTTATAGTTGGCGTGTAATGAGGCAATACTAGTTAAACCCATTGCGTTTGTCCCCCCGGCAGCCCAGTTAATAAAACTGGCTTGGGTAAAGCAAATACCAATTAATCCACCTTTATCCCAGTGCTTAGCTGAATCAATTTTTACTTCTTTAATAGTTTCAGTCATTTCAGCAGTTTTTGTTATTTCCTTCTGTTGACCAATGACAAATGATGGAATAAGCAGAATAACTGACAGTACGAGGTTAATAGATTTATTCATGTATGGAGAATTAGAGTGTAATACAATTATATTTTTGGAAGGCAAAATTATTTTCAGTATTGATAAAAGTATTAAAATTTCGACGAAATGTTTAGCCCCCATAAAAAGCAAAAACCCCTAACCTTTATATTTTTCTTGTTGATAACCAGCATTTATGCCCAGGAAAAATATCCTCAAAATTACTTCCGGAACCCACTAGATATACCTATAACTTTAGCCGGAACTTTCGGTGAAATTAGGAGTAACCACTTTCATACAGGCCTGGATATGAAGACAGAAGAGCGCGATGGACTCGTAGTTCATGCAGCAGCTGATGGCTATGTTTCGCGTATAAATGTATCGCCATATGGTTATGGCAATGCTTTATATATTACCCATCCTAATGGATATGTTACTGTTTATGGCCACTTAAGCAAGTATAATAGTACTATCCAAAAATATGTTCGTAAAGCACAATACGAAAAACAACGGTTTTCGATTGATGTATACTTAACAGCTACTGAAATACCGGTTAAAAAGGGTGATACGGTTGCCTTTTCAGGAAGCACTGGCGGAGCTGAAGGCCCTCACTTGCATTTTGAAATAAGAAGCGAAAAGAGTGAAGATCCTTTGAACCCAATGTTGTTTGGACTTACAACCATTGACCATGAACCACCGGTAATAAGAGGGTTTTGTGTTTACCCACTAACGGATTCAAGTAATGTGAATGGAAAACATATACCACTATATATACCTGCAGTAAGAAGAGAGAAAGAATATGTACCGGAAACAGATTCGATGATAAAAGTATATGGAAAAATAGGTGTTGGAATAAGTACGTTCGATATGGGGGAAGCAGGTACCGGGCATAACGGGCCCTATTCTCAATTATTGACTGATGGTGGCGATACTGTTTATTTCAGTAAACTTGATGAGTTGAGTTTTGGTTCTATACATTATGTGAATGGGCATGTAGATTTTAAAGCATATAAGAAAGACAGCAGAACGATAGAACATAGCTTTCAAACAGATAACGATGCCCTGAATATTTACAAGAAGATTAGCCACCGGGGAAGGATTACCTGCATGAAAGGGCAAACACATAAAATGGAATACACCGTTGCCGACTTTAACGGAAACAAAACCACTTTGCCATTTACTCTGGAAAGTGAAGCTTCAATGGGTAGTATATTTCATGATAGTTTACCCGGAAGTATTATTATACATTGGCGATCAGATTTTGACTACGAGTTAAAAGGGTTGAGATTACATATTCCGGAAAGAGTGCTTTTTGAAAACACTCGTTTCCATTGTACAGTAGATACTACAAGCCTACATGTATATTCAAGTGTTTACAATATTGGTGACAAATATGTTCCGATGAACAATAGCTATAAGATCAGTATTAAGCCTTCCGCCAAATTACCAGATACCTTATGGAGAAAGGCGCTTATAGTGCAAATTGAAGGAAAACATGTAAGCAGCCTGGGAGGAACTTATGAAAACGGTTATATGGTAGCGAACGCTAAAACATTTGGTTCGTTCGCCATCATGATGGATAATGTGAGGCCAGCAATTGAACCTGTAAATATTTATAAGAACAAAGATATGAGCAGAAGCGCTTCCATGGAATTTAAAATAACAGATAACCTTTCAGGTATTGCAAACTACAGTGCATACGTTGACGGACATTGGATATTAATGGAGTTTAACCCTAAACGAGATTTGATATACTATACTTTTGATGAACACGTAGGCCCGGGCAAGCATCACCTTAAGTTAATAGTAGTAGATAATGTAGGCAATACTAATATTTACCAAACCGATTTTACTCGGTAACTTCAGCAACTACCGTTTCAGCTTCAGTATTAGCTTCAACATCTGTTCTCAGATTTCTGATAATATCGTCCTGCCTCTCCTGGGTATTTTTACCCATGTAATAGCTTAAAAGCTTATCTATAGATGTATCGGCACCAATAATAACGGGTTGAAGGCGAATATCATTACCAATAAAATACTTGAACTCATCCGGAGATATTTCACCAAGCCCTTTAAACCTTGTTATCTCAGGTTTGCCGCCAAGTTTTGTCATAGCGGCCATTCTTTCCTTTTCTGAGTAGCAATAATGGGTTTCTTTCTTATTCCGCACACGGAACAAAGGTGTTTCAAGTATATATAAGTGGCCATTCTTAACCAAATCAGGGAAGAACTGTAGGAAGAATGTCATCATCAGCAAACGGATATGCATACCGTCCACGTCGGCATCAGTGGCAATAACAACATTGTTGTAACGTAAATTCTCTTCAATACTTTCTTCAATGTTCAGTGCACTCTGCAATAAACTGAACTCTTCATTTTCATAGACTATCTTCTTTGTAAGGCCGTATGTATTGAGCGGCTTGCCCTTTAAACTGAATACAGCCTGAATATTCGGATCGCGTGCCTTAGTTATAGAACCACTGGCTGAATCACCCTCGGTAATAAATAACGTTGTTTCAAGGCGACGTTCATTGTTATCATTATAATGTACACGGCAATCGCGCAGTTTTTTATTATGCAGGCTGGCCTTCTTAGCTCGTTCTTTAGCAAGTTTTTGAATACCTGCCATTGCCTTACGCTCTTCCTCAGACTGGATCATTTTCCTGAGAAGTTCTTCAGCTACATTCTCATTCTTATGAAGGAAATTATCTAATTCAGTTTTAATAAAGTCGCCTATGAAGGTTCGGATAGATGGCCCTTTAGGTCCCATATCCTGAGACCCTAATTTTGTCTTGGTCTGCGATTCAAATATCGGCTCCTCAACCTTAACGCTAATTGCAGCAACAATAGATTTCCGTATATCCGCCGCTTCAAAGTTGCGCTTATAAAACTCACGAACAGTCTTTACAACCGCCTCACGGAATGCATTGAGGTGAGTACCACCCTGGGTTGTATGCTGGCCGTTTACAAAAGAATAATAATCTTCGCTGTATTGTTGCACACTATGGGTCATAGCCACTTCAATATCGCTACCCTTTAATTGAATAATAGGGTATAGTATGGGACTATTGATATTATGTTCAAGCAAATCATGCAAGCCTTTTTCCGATTCTATTTTCGCCCCGTTGAACTTGATCTTCAGTCCTGTATTAAGGAAGGCATAATTCCAGAGCATACGCTCAACATGCTCGCTTATAAAATGGTAATTAGGAAAAATAGAATCATCGGCCTGGAAGGTTGTAATTGTTCCCTGGTCTTCTTCACTGCTGCCAATACTATGATCTTTAAATACTTCACCTTTTTTAAACTCTATGATCTTCGTTTTACCATCGCGCACTGATTGTATCTTAAAATAAGAAGAAAGCGCATTAACAGCCTTAGTACCTACTCCATTTAATCCTACTGATTTTTTAAATACTTCTGAATCGTATTTAGCGCCGGTATTGATCTTTGCAACACAATCAAGTACTTTACCTAAAGGAATACCACGCCCATGATCGCGAATAATAACGGTTTTCTCTTTTATAGTTACTTCAATGGTTTTACCAAATCCCATTGCGTATTCATCAATACTATTATCTATCACTTCCTTTATCAATACATATATACCATCGTCAGGCGATGCTCCATCACCTAACTTTCCTATGTACATACCCGGACGGAACCTGATATGGTCTTTCCAGTCTAATGATCGTATACTATCTTCTGTATATTTCCCCGAACTTTCTGCCATTCGTCTTCTATTATAGCGCGAATTTACTGCAAAGGGTATTTCAATCGTCCCCCACCGGGCTAATCTTTTCAACAACACAGATTTAGCCGTTTGCTAAGTTGATATAACCGACCTTTTTTAAGGCCCTGCCGATTAGTTTATAAACTAAGTTATACACGGCTATAGTTTTGTTCATCGCTGCAAACAAGTAACGACGTAACAATTTGGTTATTAATGAAATTCCTGGTTAAAAATCTTCCCGTTTCAATAGCTCTCTTTTTCCTATTTATCTATCTTTCTCCCTATCTTTTCTTTTCACATACTGCCCATTTCCTTATTCATGATAATTTAGATTCTGAGATCGGGTGGTATAAGATGATAGCAGAAAGTGGCCTAACCTTTTCATCAAACAAAGCCTCCTTTCTAAATCTTTTCAATGGTATTCCCAGGGGATGCATGCCATCGGAACTTGACTTTTATACATTACTTAATTTAATACTTTCGCCTTTACCGGCATACTGTCTATTAGTAATACTGCAACATGTTGCTGCCTTTTTTGGAATGAGGCTGTTACTTAAGGATTATCTTTTTAAAAACGAGTATCCTTACCACACCAATTTAATAGCACTTGCTTTTGCAATACTTCCTTTTTGGCCGTTAGGAGAATTCTGTATTGCGGGCCAACCATTTGTGATATGGGCATTGCTTAATTTATTTTATTCAAGAAAAACCACCTGGAACTATATTATTTTAATACTTTTCCCTTTTTGCTCAAGCCATTTTGCATTTAGTAATTTATTTTTCCTACCCGGCCTTCTGCTTTCTATTATAATTTTCAGTTGGGTGTTAAAAAAATGGAGTATGCCAGTATTTTTAGGTTGGCTTACTATGTTTTTTTTAGGTGCGGTATCTGAGTATAGGTTATTTCTATTGCATTTTATAGATGGTATTACCCCACAGCGGGTAGATTATTATTCAGATCAGTTATTAAATTGGAAAGGGTACCTGAAAGATGTTTTACTTTTTTCAGTAAATGGACAGTATCATTTTTCAGGTTGCCAGGCCCCCATAATAATTACAACCTTTTTACTTTCATTAATAATTCTGCGATCTAAACGTGATTACTTTTTCATGTTTATTCCTTTAGCCCTAATCCTATTATTCAGTTCATTAGATACATTTCACTTTTGGGAAAATTCAGCAGCTATATTAAAAAATACAGGACCCTTTAGTACCATTCAATTACGGTTTACCAGTTTAATTCCATTAATCTGGTATTTAGTTTTTGCTGTAAGTATTTATTTCTTGATAAAACAAAACAAGAAATTCAGTTTCTTATGGCTGTTACCTATTACTGCACAAATATTCTTTTTGTTTTTCGATATAATACCTACAGATTTTCAGGGTAGCAGATTTTCAGAAAATGCATTTTATTACACATTTGTAAACCCTGAAGACAATGTCCATAATAGTTTTGACGCCTATTTCAACCCAAATTTATTTACTGAAGTGCGCAAAAAAATAAATTACAATGGCGAAACCATACTTTGCCTGGGCTTTGCTTCAGAGCTTGCTCAATATAACCGATTCAATACGGCTGCAGGTTATTTGGATTATTATCCTGAAGATAGAAAACAAAACCTGGTTAATATTTTTTCAAATAATCTGAATGAAATACCTGATTTGAATGAAAGACGGAAAATAACCGGTTCAAGAAAATTTCAATACTATTACTCGCACAATCTGGCTAATGCTATCTATCTTAATTTGGATACTGTAGCATTAAAAAAAATGAATATACATTATATATTATCATTTGATAAAATAGTAAATCCTGATCCGATGCGTTTAGTACAGCTGGACTATATTTATAGTGAAAACCCTATGTATTTCAATCATTTATATGCGTATAGAGTAAACCTGCAATTTTCTTATGAAAAAAGAGGAATTCAGTTAGCCAAGAGATAAAGTATTGAAGCCCTTTTTACTACTAATTACCTTAGTCACTCAGTTAAGCATACTTCTGTGAAATAACATTGGAGGAATATTTATCTTCGCCTTATGAAAAAAGCAATATTCTGTTGGTCGGGCGGTAAAGATTCGGCTTTCGCCTTATATCATGTTCTGCAACAAAAAGAATACAGCATTGAAGCCCTGTTCACTACAATAAATGAAAATTTCAAGCGTGTATCTATGCACGGGGTACGTGAAGAACTTATTGAAAAGCAAGCTGAAAGCATAGGTATTCCCTGGTATAAAATGTACGTAAAAGAAGGAAATAATGCCGAATACGAAAAGAACATGGAGGCCTTTTTAAAGGAGCATAAGGCAAAGGGGATAGAGTATGTTATTTTTGGTGACATATTCCTGGAAGACCTTCGTGCTTACAGGGATAATAACTTGGCTAAAGTCGGCATGAAAGGAGTTTACCCTTTATGGAAGAAAGACACTAAGGAACTGGCAGCAGATTTTGTTAAAAATGGTTTTCAGACTATATTATGTTGCACGAACGATGCCTATTTGGGTGAAAAAGAAGTCGGAGAGCTTTATACCGATGATTTTGTAAACAACCTGCCGGCAAATGTTGACCCTTGTGGTGAAAACGGGGAATTCCATAGCTTTTGCTTTGCAGGACCAATTTTCAGTAAGCCCATTCCTTTCACGAAAGGAGAGAAAATATATAAACCATTGGAGGTTAAAGTAATGAAGGATCATCCACCTATTAAAGGCCCCATGGCAAAGGGATTCTGGTTTTGTGAGCTAAGTCTCTGAACCGAGCAGTTTTAATCGTAACTTTGTTACTCTTAAAAATTGAATATGAGCGATAAGAATGTAGTAAATGATGCCTTGTTTAATTACCTTTTATGGCTTGGAGATAATAGCCTTGTATCAGGACACCGACTTTCAGAATGGTGCGGACACGGGCCTGTTTTGGAAGAAGATATAGCTCTTACTAATATAGCACTTGACCTAATAGGACAATCACGCTTATACCTTTCCTATGCGGGTGGAGTTGAAGGCAAAGGCCGTTCAGAGGATGATATTGCTTATTTACGCGATGTAATGTTCTTCAAGAACAGCATTCTTGTTGAGCAATTGAATGGTGATTTTGGCATGACCATTATGCGTCAATTCTTATTCACAGTATTCAATTATCATTTACAGACAGCCTTGCTTACCAGTACTGACGAACGAATACGCTCTATTGCAGAAAAAGCAATAAAGGAAACAACATATCATTTGCGCCATTGTAGCGATTGGGTAATACGCCTTGGAGATGGAACTGAAGAGAGTCATAAACGATTGCAGGATGCAATAAATATCCTTTGGATGTTTACCGGTGATCTGTTTGAAACTACCGAAGGAGATAAACTTTTAATTGCAGAAAAAATAGCGCCAGAACTGAAAGGAATTAAAGATAAATGGACAACAACCATTAAAGAAGTATTGGGCGAAGCTACAATAACCGTTCCTGAGGATTCATACATGATGAAAGGTGGAAGAAGAGGAATACATACTGAACACTTAGGCTTCTTACTTGCAGAACTCCAATTCATGCAAAGAGCCTACCCTGGTGCAAAATGGTAAATGGTTCTGACCTAATGGAAACCAAAGAACAAATATTAAGTTACCTCGAAGAAGTATACGACCCGGAAGTACCTGTTCTGAGCGTAGTTGACCTTGGTATTGTCCGTAAAGTTGAAATTGATTCTGAAGGAACACTTATAACCATTACCCCTACTTACACAGGTTGCCCTGCAATGAATGTTATAGAAGATGACATTTGCGCAAAACTAAAAGAGAAAGGTGTCAGCAATTTTAATATTAAAACTATTCTTTCTCCTGCCTGGACAACGGATTGGATAAGTGAAGCAGGAAAACAAAAACTAAAGGATTACGGAATTGCTCCTCCGGAAAAATCTTCGCCAGACCTTAGTTTAATTGGCAATCACAAAAAGACTATAAAATGCCCACGTTGTGGTTCGACAGACACAGAAATGAAAAGCTTCTTTGGTTCAACAGCTTGTAAGGCTTTATACATTTGCAACAACTGTAAAGAGCCTTTCGATTATTTTAAGTGCATATAACATTAATTATGGAACATATTGACTTTTCTATTCAAAATGGCGTTGGCAGAATAACCCTCAACCGCCCCGATGTACTTAACAGTTTTAACATGCCCATGGCAAAAGAACTGCAATTAGCGTTAGATGAATGTGCACAGAACAAAACTGTCCGGGCTGTATTACTTACAGGTGCAGGCAGAGGCTTTTGTGCAGGGCAGGATCTGGCAGCAGCTACCGCACCAGGAGCTGATATTAAGGTAATAGTGCAGGAACAGTACAACCCTATCATTTTAAAAATACGGAACATTGAAAAACCTGTAGTGTGTGCAGTAAATGGTGTTGCTGCCGGTGCAGGCGCGAATATTGCATTTGCATGCGATATAGTGTTATCAGCCACTTCAGCGTCGTACATACAATCGTTCAGTAAAATAGGTTTAGTGCCTGATAGCGCAGGAACATTTTTCCTTCCACGTTTAATAGGCCTGCAACGCGCAACTGCATTAATGATGCTGGCTGATAAAATATCAGCACAACAGGCACTGGAGTTCGGACTGATATATAAAGTATTCTCAGATGATACGTTAATAAGCGAAGCAACAAAACTTGCTGAGCAATTAGCACAAATGCCAACAAGGGGCTTGGGCCTGACAAAAAAACTATTGAATGCTTCTTTGAATAATAACCTGGAGCAGCAATTAGAAATGGAAGGCGACCTGCAGGCGATGGCTGCTAAAACATACGATAATGCCGAAGGTGTAAAAGCGTTTTTAGAGAAAAGAAAACCTGTATTTAAAGGAGAATAATTAATGTATTACCTCAAACATATCTGCATTCTCCTTCTTTCACTACTCACCATTAATACTTTTGGACAAACCATACATAGAAAAGGGCGTAAGCTAGAAGTTGGAAGCTCGGAATATTCCCTTCAAAAATATAATGGAGGAGAATATAATTGGAAAACGGTATATAAAATGCGTGTCCTTAAGCCTTTCTTCAGAAATTTTTTTCTAAAAAACACAGATAGTACTTTCCTGAAATCGCTGGACACAACAGCACAATATCATCTAATTGAGCCTCTAATTGTGAACTTATCTAACAGTGATGGATTATATTGTTGTAGGGATTATAGTAAAAAGGATCATAGAAGTATTCATTGGTCTAATGGTTATCCTCATTATATTTTTTTGGTGTCGAATAGTCACGTGTACTATTTTTATAAATACAATAATGATACGATTGCTATCATGAAAACTCTTAACGATGAAACGCCACACTTATTTACACTTTTCAGGGAAAAAGATATTGATATCATGAAGGATTTGGCAAAAGCAACAGTATATTGGTCTGACATGATAGAAGAAACACCGTTCAGATTATATAAAGGGAAAAAAGTATATTTCACTTCTCTTAAAGAAATAGATTCTCCAATAGACTAAAACAATGTGCGGAATATGTGGTATCCTCGGTGAAAATGCCGGCATAACGGGAAGTCTTTCCGACATGTTGCAGGCACTAGCCCATCGCGGACCCGATGATAAAGGTACTTTTACTGAAAACCACATTGCACTTGGGCATCGCCGTTTAAGTATAATCGATCTTTCAGCAAATGGGCACCAACCTATGTTATCGGTAGATGGCAGGTTGGCTATTATATATAATGGCGAACTATATAACTACAAAGCATTAAAACTCGAATTGCAACGCACATTGGCAGGTGATGCAGGATTGAGGGCATATCCATTTCAAACCCAAAGTGATACAGAAGTAATACTAGCTGCATACCTGCGCTGGGGCTCAGAATGCGTAAAGCATTTCAACGGTATGTTTGCGTTTGCTATATGGGATAAAGAGAAAAAAGAACTCTTCATAGCACGCGACAGACTTGGCATAAAGCCATTATACTATTGGCACGAGGGTAAAACATTTGCCTTTGCATCTGAAATAAGGGCATTACTTAAAAGTGAATTGGTTCCTAAAAAGTTGAACAACGCTGCATTGCACGATTATGTCACTACCCAAACCGTTCATGCACCATATACAATTATTGAAAATGTAAAAATGTTAATGCCCGGGCATTATACAGTAATCAAGGAAAATGAAATAACAAGCGCGAAACAAACCAAGTACTGGAGTTTATATGACATTCCTAATCAACAGGAAGACCAGCCTTATACAGAAATAACTAAGCAAGTAAGCAATTTGCTTTACGATGCTGTTGAAATGCGTTTGGTGGCCGATGTACCCTTCGGAGCATTTCTCTCAGGGGGAATTGATTCGAGTATTATTGTAGCCATTATGTCAAAACTTATGTCGCAAAAGGTGAAAACTTTTTCGGTAAGTTTTGAAGAAGATAGGTTTGATGAATCAGTATTTGCAAGGCAAATTGCCAAGCAATATAATACCGACCACCACGAAATAAAACTATCATTAAAGTTATTTCTGAGCAAACTACCGGAGGCATTAGCTGCCCTTGATCATCCGGGTGGCGATGCAATGAATAGCTATGTAGTATCTGAAGCTACAAAGCAGGGTGGTATTACAATGGCGCTTTCAGGCCTAGGTGGCGATGAGCTATTCGCAGGCTACCCGCTGTTTAAAAGATTGTACAAGCTTAATAATATGAACTGGGTAGCTGGTTTCCCAAAGCCAGTTGTGGCATTACCTGCGCATATATACAAGCTTTACAATAACTCATCGGGGGCTGATAGGCTTGTAGAATTACTTAATCTACCTGATTGGAAACCCGTAACCACCTATCCTGTAATACGAAGGGCTATATCATCGGCAGAAGCAGATTCATTATTGACTCATAAAAAATCAATAGAGAAAGGTTTTTATGTGAATGAAAAGCATGCGATACTTTCACAATTATCTGAATTAGAATTAAGTCATTATATACCTGATGTTTTATTGCGCGATGCCGACCAAATGAGCATGGCTCATGCATTGGAAGTGCGTGTTCCTTTCCTTGATTATAAATTAGTAGAATATGTTATTGGTCTGAACGATAAAGTAAAATACCCACATACACCTAAAAAATTATTGGTCGATGCCACTAAAGGGCTGATACCGGATAACATTATTAATCGCCCTAAAATGGGCTTTACATTCCCATGGGCTGAATGGATGAAGGGTGAACTAAAAACATTTTGTGAAGGAAATATGATAGCTCTTTCTCAAAGAGGGCAATTCAATACAGATAATGTGCAATCTTTGTGGGCAAGTTTTTTAAAGGATAGCAAGAAAACACCATGGAACAAAATATGGCATTTGGTAGTGCTCGAGAATTGGTTAAAAGAAAATGAGATAGATGGCTAAGAAAAAAATACTTCTTTTCAGTGATTGGTTTTACCCGGGTTTTATGGCCGGGGGCCCTATTCAGTCATCATTTAATCTTATTAACCACCTAAAAGATTATTACGATTTTTCTGTTGTTACAAGAGATACAGACTATACCGATGTTGTTCCATATAAGGGCATTAAAAGCGATACATGGACTACTCTACCGAATGGGATGAGAGTATTTTATTTCTCAGCAAATAACCTCGGTTATCCCGCAATGGATAAACTTATTCGTGAAGAAGAGTTTGATATAGCCTACCTGAACAGTATGTATTCTCCACGCTTTACTATAATGCCACTTTTCATTTTAAATAAATTAAAGAAGAAAGTTATTCTTGCTCCCCGCGGAATGCTTGCACCAAGTGCGATTGCTATCAAGAGCTGGAAAAAAAGGCCATTCCTTTTATGGATTAAGAACAGCAGCCTGATAAAGAATATGCACTTTCATGCTGCGTCAGAACAGGAAGTTGGACACATTAAGAGTGTGTTTGGCAATAAAGTAGAGGTGCGCCTCGCCCCTAACCTGCCTGGCAAAATGGAGCTTCCTGTGTTTACACCAAAACGAAAAGATCCGGGAATGGTTCATTTAATAAATGTTGCCAGGGTATCACCTGAAAAGAATTTGCATTATGCATTGGAGGTATTGCAACATGTAAAAGGCAAAGTCAAGTTTGATATTTACGGGCCTATATATGATTATGCCTATTGGGAAAAGTGTAAAGCCATTTTAAATAAGTTACCTGAAAACATTCAGGCAGAACATTTTGGCCCAATCGCTAAAGATGAGATACCGAATGCATTAAAAGATGTCCATTTCCTTTTTATGCCCACACAAGGTGAGAATTTCGGGCATACTATTTTGGAAGCTATGGTGTGCGGATGCCCGGCAATTATAAGTGACCAGACTCCCTGGAGGCATCTTGAGAAAGCTAAAGCAGGTTTCGATCTGCCATTGAATGATCAGCAGGGCTTTATAAAAGTAATAAATGAAATTATTGCAATGGACTCACCAGCTTTTAAGGAATGGTCGGAAGGGACACGGGCTACAGCGGCTGATTTCATAAATAATCCGCAACTGTTGCAACAGAGTATTCATATTTTCGAATAATTATGAAGGTAAGTATTATAACTGCTTGTTTAAATAATGCCGACACGCTGGAAAGTGCCATGCAATCGGTATTTGAGCAGGATTATGCCGACATTGAATATATTGTGATTGATGGTGCATCTACCGATGGAACCAAAGCTATACTTGAAAAACACAGGAACAAAATTGATGTTCTTATATCTGAAAATGACAAAGGTATTTACGAGGCACTGAACAAAGGCTTAAGTAAAGCAACCGGCGATATTATTGGATTTTTACATGCCGATGATTTTTACACGTACTCAAATTCCATTTCTAAGATAGTTAAAGTTTTTGAAGATGAAAATGCCGACTGTGTGTATGGCGATATTCAGTATGTAGATCGTAACAATACACTTCGCATTGTGCGCAACTGGAAATCTATGCCCTATACCGAAGGCCTTTTCCTGAAAGGATGGATGCCGCCCCACCCTACTTTTTTTATGAAGAAGAAATATTATAAACAGTATGGTAATTACAATACTACCTTCAGCATATCGGCCGACTATGAATTGATGCTTCGCATGTTGCATAAGCATAAATTAAAAGCAAGTTATATTCCTGAAGTTTTGGTAAAGATGAGAACAGGTGGATCAAGCAACCGCTCACTGGCTAGGCGCATAAAAGCCAATATGGAGGACAGAAAGGCATGGAAAATAAACAACCTTAAACCGAGCCTGTTTACCTTATTTATCAAACCATTAGGTAAAATAATTCAGTATTTATAAGGTTGTTTAATAACAACAGTGTTCAAAAACCCTTTAAAACTATTATTGTGCAATGGTAACACGTACGCCAAAGCAGCGTATATTGGCACTTTATTAGAATTATGCCAATAGGTAAAAGTCCCTTAGTATTTGGTTTACACCCGGTAATTGAAGCTATTGAAAGCGGAAAAGAGCTGGAAAAAGTGTTTGTGCAGAATAACCTGCAAGGCCCATTGTCAAAAGAATTGTTGTTCATGTTACGTGAACGCAATATTCCTTTTCAATACGTACCGGTTGAAAAACTCAACCGCATCACAACTAAAAATCACCAGGGTGTAATAGCCCATATAGCTGAGGTAACCTACCATAAGGTAGAAAACCTGTTGCCAGGTATTTTTGAACAAGGTAAAACTCCTTTGTTCGTTTTGCTCGATCAGGTAACTGACGTTCGTAACATGGGTGCAATTATACGTTCGGCTGAATGTACAGGTGCCGATGCGGTTATTATTCCCGCAAAAGGATCTGCACAGATCAATGAAGAAACTATGAAAGCATCGGCAGGAGCATTGAACTTATTGCCTATCTGCCGCGAGAATAGTCTTGCTGAAGCTTTAGATTTTTTAAAGGCAGGCGGACTGCAAGCAGTAGCCTGTACAGAAAAAGCTGAGAATACATATACCACCGCTGACTTTTCTTTACCTACCGTTTTGGTATTCGGCTCTGAAGGAAGCGGTATATCGAATGAAATAATGAGAATGTGCGACTCACAGGTCCGCATTCCTTTAATGGGCAAAATAGAATCACTTAATGTATCGGTAAGTGCGGCAGTAGTATTGTACGAAGCGGTGCGACAGCGTTCAGGGAAATGAGTAAAAAACATCATAAGGGAAGTAGCCGAAGGCATACAACTACCCCGCAACGAAGTGTTACCGGTATAGTTGACATGAAGGGTTCAGGAGCAGCCTTTATAACTTCATCGGGCCTTGGTAAAGACATTTATATTCCACGCGATAAAACCGGCCATGCCTTGCATGGCGATACTGTAAAGGTTGTTGTAAAAGCTACCAATCACCCTGACCACAGGCCTGAAGGAGCCATAGTTGAGATATTGGAACGTGGCAAAACCACATATAGCGGAACCATTCAGATATCTGACGAATATGCTTTTGTTATCCCAGATAATTCCAAAGCACCTACGGATATTTTTGTTCCTCTCGAAAAGATAAACAATGCAAAGAACGGGCAGAAAGTGCTTGTGCACATTACGGGCTGGGAGCCGAAAGAAAAGAACCCTAAAGGAGAAATATTAGAAGTATTAGGAGAACCGGGCGAGCATATTGCTGAAATGAATTCAATTATTGAAGAGTTTGGCTTACCACTTAAGTTCCCTCAAAAAGTAAAAGATGAAGTTGCATCCTTACAAATAGTTGTAACGGAAGATGAAATAAAACGCAGGCGCGATTTCAGAGATATTACCACATTTACCATTGACCCGGCCGATGCTAAGGATTTTGATGATGCACTTTCATTAAAGAAACTGGATAATGGTAATTGGGAAGTTGGCGTTCACATTGCCGATGTTAGCCACTATGTTGAGTTAAATTCAGCTATTGATAAGGAAGCAGAAAAAAGAGCTACCTCGGTATATTTGGTTGACCGGGTTATCCCCATGTTACCCGAAGCTTTATCAAATGAGGCATGTTCACTAAACCCGAATGAGAACAAACTTTGTTTTTCTGCTGTATTTGAACTGAACGACCTTGCTGAAATAAAACACCAGTGGTTTGGAAAAACAGTA
>OLMA01000530.1_pt1 | contig 18820 bp, 17 predicted proteins | sample 1604671 | NCBI WGS metagenome assembly OLMA01 (sample SAMEA104055725, study PRJEB20765) | soil metagenome | biome: Arctic tundra; feature: Polygonal ground; material: soil | place: USA | collected 2011-09 | depth 0-0.5 m | reverse complement strand
CCGCCATTACTGCACCTATTGCCAGTGCAACGAACCTGAAACAAATGGAAGACCTTATCAAATCAACTGAATTAAAATTAACTACCGAAGATATTGATCTTCTGACCTCGGCAAGTGTCTATTAATATATTTATGTATGAAACTCATTTACAATAAAATATTCCTCGATCACATTACCCCGCCCGGGCATTACGAAAACTTCAAGAGACTTGAATCGTTGGGAAAATTGCCGGACAGCAATATTATTGATGGAGAACCATTTTTAGAACTCGTGCACTCAAAAGCGCACATTGAAAAAATAAGGCAAGCCAGTGCAAATAGCGAAACAATTGATGCTGATACATTTGCAGTGCCTGCAAGTTTCAAGGTGGCTACTCAAGCAGTAGGCGCTGCAATTATGGCATCGCAGACAAATGATTTTGCAATAGTAAGGCCACCAGGGCATCATGCCCACCCTAACCTGGCAAGTGGTTTTTGCTTATTCAATAATATTGCTGTAGCAACCCAAAAGCTAGTGAACGAAGGCAAACGGGTTTTCATAATTGACTTCGACGGGCACCTTGGCGACGGAACACTTAAAACCTTTTACAATACCGATAAAGTTTTATTCTGGTCATTGCACCAATACCCCGCATTTCCGGGTGGAGGCTTTGTAAATGAAATAGGTGAAGGGAAAGGAAAAGGGTTTTCAATTAATGTGCCCTTACCGCCTGAAAGCGGTGACGATATATTCATGCATGCCATAAACAGTTTCATGACCATTGCCGAACAATTCGCCCCTGATGTAGTTGCTGTGTCAGCAGGGTTTGATGCGCATATAGAAGACCCTTTATTGCAGTTATTGGTATCGGCAAACAGCTATTACAAAATTGGCCAGTTATTAAAAAGTAAGTTTAAAAATGTGTTCGCGGTACTAGAGGGCGGATACAATACTACCTATTTACCAAAGTGCTTATACAATTTTCTTGCTGGTATGAATGGAGATGCTATCTATTTCTCCGAAAACGAAACACACTCATCCTCAGCAGTTACAAAAGAATATTCAATAAGGGCAGCTATGCTTTTAAATGAGCTAAAACCCTATTGGAAATTACCAGAAACCTTAGCAGGTATATAATACTATACCGAGATAGAGAGCCACGGTAAATTTGTATCTTTGCGCCTCGATTTATTTAAGATATGGCAGAAACCGGGGCAAGAAAGTGGATCATTACGATAACTGTAATTCTTGCTGCCCTGCTTGAGCTTATCGATACCACCATTGTAAACGTTTCCCTTCCTGATATTATGGGTAACCTTGGCGCAACACTCGATGAGGTTGGCTGGGTGGTAACCGGGTACACAGTAGCAAACGTAATTATATTACCTATGTCGGGTTGGCTGGGTAATAAATTTGGTAGGAAGAACTATTTCCTGTTTTCAATTATAGCATTTGTAATAACATCCTTCTTTTGCGGACATGCCCACTCTCTTGATGAACTAATACTTTTCCGTATCCTGCAGGGGTTTGCCGGTGGCGGTTTGCTTTCACCTGCCCAGGCTATATTGCTTGAAACATGGCCCCGCGAGGAAATGGGAATGGCTACAGCATTATTTGGTTTAGGAGCGGTATTCGGCCCAACCGTAGGCCCAACAATTGGCGGATATATTACTAATCACCTTTCATGGCCCTGGATATTTTATGTAAACATTCCCGTCGGGGCTATAGCCGTCTTCCTGGTAATAACATTTATAAACCCTTCGCCCAAAAGCTCGAAGGGGGAAAAGATAGACTGGTGGGGAATACTCTTCTTATTGATAGCTGTGGGCAGTTTACAGCTATTCTTAGAACGCGGAGAAAGAGAAGATTGGTTCCATAGTACACTTATGTGTGTGTTGTTAGTACTCGCTGTTGTTTTTCTTATTTCATTTATCTGGAGGGAACTCCATGTTGAATACCCGGTTGTTAACTTTAAAATAATGCGGCACCGAAGTTTCTCCATTGGTATGTTTACCTCGTTCATGCTTGGCTTTGCCATGTATGTATCGGTATTTGTATTCCCTATCTTTTGCCAGAGCTTGCTTGGATTTACCGCTCTGCAAACGGGTGAAATATTGTTCCCCGGAGGTATTGCCACTATATGCATGATGCCGTTTATTGGTATGCTGCTTAAGCGTGGAGTTCCTGCCCAGATCATGTCTACCGTTGGAATGATATTGTTCTTTGTATTCTCCTACCTTATGGCAAACTCCAATCTGCAGTCAGGTACCGGTAATTTTTTCTGGCCGCTCATCATTCGAGGTATAGGCATGTCTTTACTGTTTGTGCCTTTAACAACATTGGCTGTGCAAGACCTGCATGGAAAAGAAATGGGCCAGGGAACAGGCTTAAATAATATGATGCGTCAATTAGGCGGTTCATTCGGTATAGCCATAAGTACAGTTATTCTTACCCAACGCATAGCATTGCACCGCAATAACATGGTTAATTACATCAGTAACTATAACAGCGCATCTGTTTCAAGGCAAAGCATAATCATTACCCAATTTATGTCTAAAGGGTATAGTTACGGGCAAGCAAAACAAATGGCTTATGCTGCCTTAGACGGATCAATGATGAGGCAGGTATTATTGCTTTCTTATAATGATGTGTACTTGTTTGTAGGTATATTCATGCTTTGCTGCATTCCATTACTCTACCTGCAAAAGTTCAAGAAGAATGTCACTCTTCCGGTAGACGCTCACTAGCCTCCTCCACTTACCGACTTCTTCCTGCCGCTTACCGACTTTACACGTTTTATTGCCTATTTGCCCTAACCGTGATGTGTTGATGTCTTATAGATTTGCATCAAATTAAAATACTATGGAAACGCAAGACAATAAATTTATAGATCCTACTTACGATTACAAAAAACAGTGGGAGAACCATCCGGGCCATTCAGGGACTGGAAGGTTTTTTGGAGGAGTTATAATTCTGGCAGTTGGAGTTATATTATTATTGAACCAAACCGGATCAATACTTTTTCCACATTGGTTATTCACCTGGCCAGTATTATTAATAGTGGTTGGGTTTTATATCGGTGCACGTCATAACTTCCACAGAGGTGGCTGGCCAATTATGATGCTGGTAGGCGCTATTTTTCTTTCCGAAGATTTCTTCCCGAATCTTAACTTATCAGAATATATATGGCCCATTGTAATAATAGGCATTGGCTTACTGATAATACTCCGTCCCAAAAGGCGTTATTGGCACGGGCATGATAAAGCCTATTGGAAAAGCCAGAAGTGGCAATGGAAAGGTCAATATAAATATGGGCAACAGGCACCTTCTGAGGCACCAGTATCGGGCGACGATTATATTGACTCTGTTTCAGTTTTTGGTGGTGTGCATAAGGTCATAGTATCGAAGGATTTTAAAGGCGGCGATATAGTGAACATTTTTGGAGGAGCCGAAATAAACCTTACCCAGGCCGACATAAAGGGAAAAGTTGAATTAGAGGTGACTCAAATATTTGGTGGAACTAAGATCATCGTTCCCGCCGATTGGGAAGTACAATCTAAAATGGTAGTCTCAATTTTCGGTGGAGTGGAAGATAAGCGTAACCCTGCAACCACAAAACATAACCCTGACAAAATATTGGTTATAGATGGTACCTGTATCTTTGCAGGAATTGATATAATCAGTTACTAATCAACTAATAAAGTAAAGGTGCAAACTCCGGAACTCTCCAATAAAAGAACGGTCTCTATACTTATCCTGTTATGGATAATATGGGGTGCCATTCAAGCCTGGGCACTTACCTGGCTGGGCTTTTCTTTGGAAATTGCTGCAATAGACAGCAGTATAAGTAATGGGCTACTCTTATTAATTGGCTTAGGTGTTCGGAATACACTACGCTATTATCGCCCGGCTAAGGGAAAGTTCTATTACATTTTTGTCTGGAATTTTTGCATAGCCGCTATATGGGCTGCCGCTATCAAATGGCAACTGACAAAGCTTATTACCGACCCAGCATATATCACTTTTCTCAACAAATCATTACCTGTTCGTTTTTTCATTGCATTCCTAATGACGGGCTGGATGGCATTGATCCATTGGCTCCTCTTTACATTTGAAGAGAACCGCGAAAATGAAAAACGCAAAGCTGATTCTGATAAACTGGCAAAAGATGCTGAGCTATATAAACTCCGTCAGCAACTTCATCCGCACTTTTTATTCAACAGTTTAAACTCCATCAGCTCACTAACAGGCTCAAGGCCGGAAGAAGCCCGGCACATGATACAACAGTTGGCTGACTTTCTTCGTGGCACTTTAAAGAATGACGAGAAGTTAATAGTAAGCCTGGAAGAAGAAATGCATTACCTGCAATTATATTTAGATATTGAGAAGGTGCGTTTTGGCCACCGGTTAAGCACTGAAGTAAAGAATGACAATAACTCGTTAAAGAGCCAGATACCACAAATGTTGTTACAACCCATTGTTGAGAATGCGATTAAATTCGGGTTATATGACACCACAGGTTCTGTAATAATTACCATCAATACCAAACTCGAAAATAATCTTCTTACAATAACTATCCAGAATCCATACGATCCTCAAACATCACAGTCAAGGCACGGAACAGGTTTTGGTTTAAGTTCTATACAAAGAAGGTTGTATTTGTTATACGCACGCAAAGACCTTATTGAAACTAAAACTGAAGGAACCATATTTAGCACAACGGTTATAATACCTCAAACAGCATGATAAAAGCAATACTTATAGATGATGAGCCTTTGGCAAGATCAATAGTTGCTGAATACCTGCAACACTACCCTACCATTTCTATAGTGCAGGAATGTGGTGACGGATTTGAAGGTGTAAAAGCTATTGCACAACATCAACCCGACCTGATATTCCTTGATGTGCAAATGCCTAAGATCAATGGCTTTGAAATGCTTGAATTACTTGACAACCCGCCTGCAGTAATATTCACTACAGCATTTGACGAGTATGCTATGAAGGCTTTTGAAACCCATGCGGTAGACTATCTTTTAAAACCGTTCAGCAAAGATCGATTTGACAAAGCCATTAAAAAATGGATGGAGAAATATGAAAAGCATGAAGCAAAGAACGACGCACAATCATTGGTTGGAACATCTGCTCCACTGCCTGAACAACATAACCGTGTGGTAGTAAAAACTGGAAGCAAGATCAAGATCATTCCTATACATGAAATACAATACCTGGAAGCGGACGATGACTATGTGAAGATACATACCAGTGAAGGCTCGTTCCTTAAAAAGAAAACCATGGGCTTCTTTGAAGATGTATTGGATAAAACACAATTTGTGAGAGTACACCGTTCATACATAATACAGATACAGCAAGTAACACGCATAGAGCCGTATGAAAAAGAGAACCATCTTGCTATTTTAAAATCAGGTGCAAAAATACCAATCAGTAAATCGGGTTACCCTAAACTAAAATCAATACTTGGAATATAATTTAATTGTAATGAGCTCCATTGAAATATTCAAAACAAATGTACGCGGCAAACGACATGCCCTTTATTTGATCGGAGAAATGAATGGTTTGTTTCCTGACCATAAAATAAGCATCGACCTTGATGACGAGGATAAGATTCTTAGGGTAGAATGCAAGAAAGGAAAAGTAAAGGCCAAAGAAGTAATACGATTATTGAACAGAAGAAACTTCCACTGCGAAGTATTAAATAACTAATCTTAAAAGCATGATAAAAAAACTACATACATTAGCGTTAGCTGTATCTATAATTGGTCTGGCATTATCAGCAAAAGCACAAATGGTCATAAAGGGCAAGGTTACAGAATTGAAAGGGAAGCCTGTTCCTTTTGCAACAGTATATGTAAAAAATACTATCACAGGAGCTCTTACCGACACGCTTGGCCGCTATTCATTACGCGTGAACAAAAAAGAGAACATTACAATTATAGCAACCGCCATAGGCTTTGACACTACCACATATAATCTTGTACCCGATACAGGCAAAACATATTTTGTGCCCCTTGTATTAGGAACAAATTCAAGCTCACTAGACCAGGTAACCATTATGGCAGGTTCCATGGAAGCGAATAATGACAGGAAAGTTGCAGTGCTTACCACGCTTGATATTTATACCACCGCAGGTGCAGCGGGTGATGTGGTTGGCGCCATACAAACTTTGCCAGGCGTTGAGAAAGTAGCCGACCAGACAGGGTTGTTCGTGCGTGGCGGCGATGCCAGTGAATCGGCAGCAATTGTTGATGGGCTTGTAGTGCAGGACCCATTTTTCAGCCCGGTTCCCGGGGTGGCACAACGTAGCCGTTTCGGGCCTTATGAGTTTAAGGGGATTTCTTTTAGCAGCGGCGGTTATAGTGCACGTTACGGGCAAGCACTGTCGGGTATTCTTGATTTGAATACAAATGACCTACCGGAAGCAACCACGTTTAATGCCAACATTAATATGGCAGGTGTAGGCTTATCATTTACAAAACTGTGGGACCACTCGGCTTTAGAAGGTGGTATTAACTATACCAATACACAACCCTTTTATGGTGTAATGAAAACAAACTTAAATTTCTTTCAACCGCCTACAGGTGTTGGCGGTAATTTGAGATATGTATGGACCAATAAAACAGGAGACATTCTTAAACTGACAACCAATTATAACCAATACAAAAGTGGTATTGATGTTGTTAACCCTAATCAACCCGACACTACACTTGCTTTTAAACTGCAAAACTCATACGGCACTGCAAGCCTTTATTACAAACATTTATTTAACGAAAGAACATATATAACCGCGGCCACATCATACACTCAAAACGGAGATACAGTGAACTGGGGTGGACAGGTATTTGACAAACAAGATAAACGCACTGAAGGCAGAGTTGAAATTGCAAATGAAATATCGGACAAAGTTTTTGCTTATGCCGGCTGTGAACTTCAGAGCTATTCTGAATGGCAACAATTTGATAGCGCTGCACTTTCTTTTAAAGAAACTATAATTGCAGGATACGCCGAAGCAGAATGGAAACCGGCTAAATGGATTGCAATAAAACCCGGCGTACGTTTTGAGCATAGCCAGTTACTTGATAAAAATGATGTTGCGCCGCGTATATCGGCTGCTATACGTATTGGTAAATCAGGTCAAATATCGGGTGCTTACGGTATGTTCTACCAGGATCCTTCAGATAAATATTTATTGTTCGGGGATACTAAAACCAATTTCCAGGAAGCTACCCACTATATTGCAAATTACCAGTATATGGAAAATGACAGAACCTTTCGTGTGGAAGGATATTACAAATCATATTCCGATCTGATTCGCGAAATCACCGAAGGCCCTTATGATCCGAATCCTTATCGCCCATTTTATTGGCCCGTAAATAATAGTGGTTATGGCTATGCTAAGGGAATAGATGTTTTCTGGAGAGATAAAAAGAGCATTGAAAATTTCGACTATTGGATATCGTACAGTTATATAGATACCAAAAGGCTTTATGCCAACTACCTTACTGAAGCAACACCTGACTTTGTTGCAAACAATGACCTTAATATAGTAACCAAATACTTTTTTGCAAAACCCGGCCTTAATATTTCGCTAACCTATAATTATGCATCAGGCAGGCCGTATTACAATCCACTTAACCCTGAATTCCTTGCTGACCGTTCGCCAGCATACCAGGACCTTGCATTGAGCCTTAGTTATCTGTTCAGGGTTAAGAAACTATTTGGTGTATTTTATTTTGGTATTGATAACCTGACAAACAATAAAAATGTACTCGGTTATGATTATTCTGATAATGGAGATGTGCGCTACCCTATTGAACCTGCACTTTACCGCAGCTTTTTTGCCGGTATCTTCTTGTCACTAACTCCTTTCAAAAAAGATGAACTATAAAACAGTAATTTTATTCCCTATGAAAAAAACACTTATTATTCTCGCAGCCGCATTAGGCTTACTGGTTACAAAAACCACCACAGCGCAGTCAGCAGACACTGCCCTTATGCAGACATACGCAGCTTTCGATTCTGCTAAAGTTTATCCACAATTACTATTTGCCAGTAACCAGTTCAAACTTATTGCAAAACAAAATCCAACATACTGGCTTGCTAACTATTATGCCGCATGGAGTATAGCAGTGCTCTCATTCCAGGAACCTGATAAAAAGAAAAAGGATCCGATGCTGGATGAAGCAGATAACTTTTTCAGTAAAATTGAATTAATGGATACAGCAAACGATGAAATAGCCGTATTGGGGGCCTTACTCTCTAACGCAAGGCTTTCTGTTGATCCGCAATCACGACACGGGAAATATGGAAAAATTTCGCAGGGATATTACGAACAGGCTATAAAACTGAACCCGAACAACCCAAGAGTATTTTATCTACAAGGGACAGGAGTTTATTACACGCCAAAATTATTTGGCGGTGGCCCTGAAAAAGCACTGCCGTTATTTCAAAAAGCAGCATCTCTTTTCCCAAATGACAGCCAGGATATTCATAAGCCACATTGGGGAAGAGCTGCCAATGAAAAACTGCTAAAGGATTGCCAAGATAAATTGAGCAAGTAAAAATAGAAAAACTGCTATCTGGTTGTTGAAAAGCAACAGCTATTGTATTCGAATAGAGCTAAGTAGTATAGTAAATTTGTAATAATCATTTTATCATATGAAGCCTCTGTGAATCTCTGTGCCTGTATTAACTCTGTGTAATAAATAGTTGTTAGTCGATAGTCGTTAGTATGGAGTTTATTTTTTTGTTACACAGAGTTTCACGGAGGAATTACTAGAGAACCATAGAGAAAAAGAGTATTAAACAATGAATAGTGGGCAAGAAAAAATCAAGTGGGAGGGGGGTTTACACTTTTCATAAAAAATTCAGGGGTATTTTTAATGAATATCAACATATTAAGGGTTTACAAATGGCAAAAAGTGTAAACCCCATTTAAATAACTGATTATGAGTTAAATGATGAAAATTAGCGATTTTTAGAAAAATTGAAAAAGCAAAAAAAGTGTAACCCTTTAAAAGAATTCTCCTCCATCCTCGTCTTTAAAATTAATCATCTATCTTTAAAGAAAAACAAAACATATTATGGCACTAAAAGATGGACTTATAGCAGAACTGAAACATGAATCAGCAAACACCCGCAAAATGCTGGAACGTATTCCGGCAGACAAGTACACATGGAAGCCCCATGAAAAATCCATGGAATTATTAAAACTTGCTGCTCACATAGCAAGAACACCTATTTGGGTTGGCCGTTCATTAAATGCTACTGAATTTGACTTTGCGAAGAATCCGCAAACTCCTGCTGCCCCGCTTAAAAGTGTAGATGAATTACTTGCTTTACATGACAGCAGTATAGCTGAAGCAGTAAAAATACTTGAAACTACACCCGACGAGGCCTATATGAAATCTTGGACATTACGTAATGGCGAAAAGATTTACTTTACCATGCCTGCAATAGCAGTAGTGCGTAACTTCGCGTTAAGCCACATTACACATCACAGGGGGCAACTAAGTGTTTATCTAAGGTTGCTTGATATTCCTGTACCGGGCATGTATGGCCCAAGTGCAGACGAAACCATGTAAAATAAAAAAGCAGGTTTATGAATACATAAACCTGCTTTTAGTTTTAATTACAATTAAATTATGAAGGGATTGGTGGAGGCGCTGCACCAAATGCATTAGCCACTTCAGCTACCTGCCCTGCCGCTAACCACGATGCCATTCCTGCTTTCCATATCAATGTTTCACGTTTTAATGCGCCCGATTGAACCATTTGAGCCAATTGCTGTTCGTTGAAGGGGCCTGATTGCTTACCATCAACTGCCACAAAATATTGAATAGCCTGCGGAATTGGAGGCGGTGGCGGAGCAGCCTGCTGCTGCTGCATCTGGTTCATAGTTTGGCCCATTGTATTAGCCATCATGTTACCCATTCCAAAACCTACTCCAATGCCCATTCCAGCACCTGCAATACCGCCTTCGTTGGCAGCAGCCGTCTGTATAGAATTAGCCACATTCATTTGGGTTAACTTAGCCATGTCTATCTTGCCAAGCCTGCTGTATTGGTATATCTCTTTCTGTAATTCCGGTGGAAGCGATACGTTCTCTACTAGCAATTTGGTCAGTGTTAAACCGTATTCAGTAAATGAAATATCTAATTTCTCTTTTGCAAAAGTTGAGAAATCATCAAGGCTTGCAGAGAACTTCTCTACACCCAGGTTACTCTTGGCAACAGCATCGGTTAGCTTGCTTACCAACATACTGCGTAACTGGCCATCTATATCTTCAGTAGTAAAAGCCGCGTTAGTTCCGACAATCTCTTCGAGGAATTTCTTAGCATCAGATACTCTAAATGCGTATGTACCAAATGCACGTAGGTCAACCATACCGAACTTCTCGTCGTTCAGCATAATTGGGTTTTTCGTGCCCCATTTCTGGTCGGTATATTGCTTGGTATTCACAAAGTACACTTCAGCTTTAAACGGGCTGTTGAAGCCATATTTCCAGCCACGTAATGTTGTAAGTACAGGTAAGTTCTTCGTCTCAAGCGTATATGTTCCCGATTCGAAAACATCGGCAACTTTACCTTCGTTTACGAATACCGCTACCTGTGCCTGGCGGACAACCAGCTTCGCACCGTTCTTTATTTCATTCTGCCAACGCGGAAAACGCCAAAGCATAACATTGCTCGAGTCGTCTGTCCATTCTATAATATCAATTAATTCGTGTGATACTCCACTGAAAATTCCCATGGTAAGATTAATTAGTTTAGGCGAATTTAGTCAAAATATTAAATACCCGATATATTCTTGAAATGCCCTTTAGTGTTGCGTTATTACACCTTTCCTTGTTAGCAACCTGCCACTGTTTGTTAATGAACTGTAAATGGTCATTTATAATACTGACAGGCTTTTCAGGGTTGTTTTTTTTCCAGTTCTGGAAAATCCAATCTTTTATCATAACCTGAATTTACAAAAAAATCAGTATCGGGTACAGGGGATAATATATCTTTTCCAAAAATATTCCATTCTATATATTTCAAAAAAACCGGACCTAATGACACCAACATAAGGATTGTTTTCCATCCTATTAAATCTTCTTTCATTTTAATTTTTTCTGGGTATTGAAAATTACAGAGCAGCTGTTTACGAATCAGTTGCTCTACCCCTGAGCTAAGGAGGCTAATAAGGTCAGCAAAAATAACATAAACCTTAATACTAAAGGGAAAAGAGGAAATTATTACCGTTTTTATAATTAAAAATAGCAAGGTCAAAAACTATACATTTAAGTGCATTTTCCAACAAAACCGACCTAATACCGACCTAACTCTGAAAAGTGATTTTCGCCAAAATATAGGTATCATTCCATTACCTTATATCCCTGAAAATCCTGAACCAGAATATACTTAAGAATCAATGAGTTATTCTTAAAAACTTAAAAAAACTTTACTTTTTAGGCAAACAAGTATTGAGTACGAGCTGAATACTTTCCTTATTTGATACTAAATCAATAAGAATGTATATGAAAAACATCAATGAATCTAAGAACGAATTCCTCTCACATTGCCGTTACGAGAAAAACCTAAGCCCAAAAACAATAAAATCTTACACACTAGATTTAAGGCAGTTTATCACATTCCTTACTTGTAAGCAATACTCTTTAGATACAACTACCATCGATAAAAATACAATAAGGGAATACCTTCAATCCATATCCCTGTTTAAGCCAAAAACAATAAAGAGAAAAATTGCAACTACAAAAGCACTTTTCAACTTCCTTGAATATGAAGATAAAATATTGATTAACCCATTCCGAAAACTCAAGATACAAATTCGGGAACCACTTAGATTACCAACCATTATGAATATAAAAGAAGTTGAAAGTATTTTAAGATCTACTTACAATATTAAAATCCCAAACAACAAGTCTAATGGCCGGATTTATAAAGAAAGAATACGTGACATTGCCGTTATTGAAATATTATTTGCTACCGGTCTCAGGGTCTCAGAGTTAAGTGAATTAAGAAATGATTGTATTAATCTTTCAACTGGCCTTTTAAAAGTAAAAGGGAAAGGGGATAAAGAGAGAATAATTACAATATGCAATGGAGAATGCCTAAAAGCAATAAGAGATTATCATACCCTCTTCCATAAAACTAATTTAGAGAATGACACTTATTTCCTCATAAATCGTATTAATAAAAGGCTTTCCGAGCAATCTATCAGATCCATTGTAAAAAAGCATGCCAAAATTGCTGGCCTTGAACGTAGGATAACACCTCATGTATTCAGGCATACATTTGCCACACTCTTATTAGAAGGTGATGTTGACATTAAATACATTCAACATCTGTTAGGTCATAGCTCAATTATGACGACTCAAATCTATACTCATGTAAATAGTGAAAGACAAAAACAAATCCTTACTAAGAAGCATCCTCGGAGAAGCTTTTCAATGGCTTAGGGCAAAATTAATGGGCAAGTTTATATTGAGGGGTTAGTTTCTTAATTCGTTCATTTATACACGGTAAGAAATGGTTCTTATATTTCTCTTGGAGTATTTTTAATCGCCAATCACTTCCGGTAATATTTTTTCTGCAATTTGATGAACCGCATTGGCAAGATAATGGCATTATCCAGCTGTCATCAAGTTCCCACATTGCGTAATCAGCTGTTAATTCATCCCCAATATATATGTTTCGAGCCGCAGTTATTGTTATTTCATTAAGCATCCACAGATTAGGATTGCAAGAATGATTTAAAAACTGATCTAACGTATCCTGTTCAGATGTTGATCTTCCCAAATATAACCCTTCTCCATAGCCAGTCAAGCTATCCAGCTTTGCTTTACCCTCTTTGACATCTTGTATTGTGAAAAGTTCCCCTCCCCATACCATAAGAATTTCGCCTTCTTTAATGAAATCATTCGCAAAAATTCCATTACCATGAATCTTTGACTTCTTTAATTTGAGCCGTGTATCTATCCAATGTCTTTGCAAATCCTTATTTATAGCCATTTTCATAATATACACTATGATTTAATTTAAGTACTTAAATTAAGCAAAAAGTCTTCTTTTCATATTATTACATACGCCTTAGTTCATGGTAATCAGTTGTAATATTGTCACTAGAAGTTTTACCAAAACCGGTAGAATAACCTTTGAAACTCCCATCTGCTGTCTTTTTTAAAAAATAGCAACCGTAATCTAGAAAGTCAATATCTTTAGAGTCTTTAGAGGGAAAATAATACATTTGGAGAAACTGATCACTAAATCTCCCTCTTAGTTCCCATTTCTTTTTTGGCTCGTCATTTCTTGTTGCAGTCCCCCAGATATCAAAACCACGTTGGCGATATATTTTCACAGTTTCCTGATATTTTAGAGGTCCTTCAGGAAGCGGGCCCCATGAGGATTTCCAATCAGCAACTAAACTGTGGCGTCCAGATTTGCTTTTAAACCATTGTACAAATTTCGAATCTGGTAATACGTGGTTAAGAATCGCACCAATAATAGCACCAATAATTGCCCCACCGACACCAATTAAAGAAGTAATAATTGTTGGATTCATATTTTAGTATTAATAAAAAGTATTACCAATGTAGTCGCTAATGTAGTAATTAAAAATCATCTCGCCATTTTTTTGGAGGGAGGAGGGTAAGCACAGATATCTTAGGAGCAAATATTGGATAATGGCATAGTGCCCTCAGTTATCTGAATAAAGGATAACTAAGGATTATCAATAGTGGATATATCAAGAATTTTAAACAATGATAAGGTATCTAAGGATATTACTGATATTCTAAATAGCGATACACCTTGTACAATTATTTTAAGTGGTCCAAGTGGCAGAGGAAAAAGCTTTATCGCTGAGAATGCAAGTTCCGAACTAGCTTCGGATAAGAGTTGCTGTATTTATTTAATGGGTGATGAAGAGAGAAAATCAGAGGAGTTTTATCCATTAAAATTGTTTGTAGAGAAAAAAGATAAGAATCTCAACAAAGGAGTAAAAGCAATACGAGCTTCTCTTGAAGAAGTCCCTTATATTGGAAAGGGATTAAAGGTACTTACCGAAGACTATGATTTTGGAAAAAATAAGCAAAAAAGAGTAATACAGGATACTGTTCCTTTTAAAAGACATTTAGATTTTTCATTACACGTATTAGGTCTGCATAGAAGCCACGAAAAAGTTGTTATAATATGCGATGGCATAAATGAATTTGACAAATCAACTATCGATTACCTAACCTCATTAAAAGAAGGCTTTTTAGAGCTTAATGAAGATTTTAATATTTCCTTTTTAATTATCTCTAATACCCAGAATGAAGTACCAAGTTATTTTAAATTAGATAATACTCATAATATTGACCTTCCTCCAATCTCAAAAGAACAAGCTAAAGACATTATTAAAATATGGAGCAATAGGGATCTTTCACCTAAAGAATTAGACATAATTCAATCGTGTTCTGGAGGACATTTACAGCTACTTAAAATTGCATCTAATTATATAAAGGAGGCAAATCAATTCGAACTCCCGGATAATCGCGCCGATTTTTATAAAATATTGATTGATGCTCGTTTAAGAAAGCTAAAAGATTACTATGAGAGAATCAAACAAATATTGATCGCAATCTCTGAGTCAGGAATGAGAAGCTCAGTCTCCGAGATTCTATGTCTTCTTGGTGAGGATAAAGCTATCCAAGAATTGCTTAAGCATGCTGTACAGATGGATTTATTATTTATAAAGGATAACTATATTCATTTTGCTCATTCCGTAATTGAAGATTATGCGAAATCATTTCAGGATACTCCTAAATTAGATTTTTATGGAAAGTTGGGAAATTGCTTAAGAAAACTTACTCCAGGAGATTATTATAGAAGGGCTATTTGTGCTCAGTTATCGGACGACATTGCAGAATCTGATACCCTATGGGCGCTAGCTGCAATTAGGAAAATGAGAGAAGGTACATTTGATGAAATAGATACAATTACGAAAAAAATTTCCTCTTCAACCACTGGAAATGACGTAAAAGAAGCATTAGTGGGATTTCAGCAATGCTATAAAATAAGTTTTGATGGTGATATAGATGAAGCTTTAAATATGACAGAGCAGATATCTAATGCAATCCCTAAGGCAGTACTTGCAGAGAAAAACTACCTGAAATGTGAAAACCTTACTAAGAAAATCTCAAAAATTTCTAAAGAGGAGGGGCTAAGATTAATAAATGAATGGGAAGAAATAAAGGAGCAGGAGCCGGAAATATGGTATAGGCTGTTGCAGTTGAAAATTATAATAGCATCCGAATTAGGGCTTATTGACTTAGCCTTACAAACGGAAGCTCAAATTTTTAAATATTTCTCTGAAAGGTTAATATTTGATATTCATGCAAGAAGTAACATTAACAGAATAAACTTATTTTCTGAGGTTCTGTATCCACCTGAAATTGCTCATAAAAAGATGCTCCAGACGGAAAAAAGGCTAACTGAGGAAGTAAAGAATGAGCAATATCATAAGGTTATTGATTTATTTATTTCAAGTACAAATCTGTCGTCTAATAGCTTCTTAATTGATGATATAGACAATGCAATTCACTTTGCTCAAAAGGCTACCGCATTAATGAATGAGTTTAATGCCTTAAGGTTACCTTCTATTGAGGCACCGATAAGTAATCTATATTTAGCGACCCTTGCGAAGGATCGGAGCACGTTACCATCCATTATTGTTAAATACAAGAAATTATATCAATCAATGTCAGTTGACGAGAATAATGTCCTTATTGATATTAATTATGCTGGGCTATTGCTAGTAAATGAACAAATTGAGGAAGCGTTTGAAATATTGAAAGTAAGTAAGTATATTCCAGAAAAGGATATTGATGATAACTACTATTATTACTATTATTGGTGCAATTATGCAATAATCCAATTCTTAAGGGGAAATTATAAGGATTCACAGGAAAAAATGTTATTACTCGAACCTATAGTTGAGAATATTTCACACTTCCTAAAGAAATACTATGTTAAACACCATCAAATAATTAAGGAAATGATGCAAAAACAGTATATAAAATCATATTCAGAGATCAAGAAAGATATTGAAATTACGGCTCCTATCTTTTCCAGCAGTATCTGGAATCGCTTTAAGACGGGTTATCTATTTACAGATATTCAGATTTGGACATCCTCATAATTATGTTCAGCTAGCGATAGCAGGGTATACTATTACTTTTAACATGTCTATGTAGGTATACCCTAATGCTCCCAAAATATACGCAAAGGAATGTTGTGAGCCTAAATGGGGTGAATTATTATAATCCATTAGATAAAACTGACCCGAAGATGTAACTCGATAATCGATTCTTACTGGTCCCCTCAATTTCAATAATGAAAACACAGACTGCGCAGCAGCTTTCAGCTTTATTGAAATAGACGGATTATATTCATCATAATTATAAAGCTCAAATCCATCTTCAAATATTGTATCATAAGTAAGTATATTCTTACCTAATTCCTTCTGCTCATTCAATGAAATTCCCGCTGACCCAGGCGTGAATGGAAAACCTAAATCAAAAACAGGTACTTCAACTTCTGCGCCTATGATAAACTCTTGAACTAAAATTGGTTGTTTGAGATCAGTGGAAAGCTGATGAATAAATTTAACGTACTTATCGTTTAAGACTGAAACAGATTCTTCACTAATACCAATACTTGCACATTCATAAGCTGGTTTTGCAATTAAGAGTTTGTCTTGCACTGGCTTACCATTAGTCCATCCTTCTTTATAGTAATATTCCCATGTGTCAGGTAGAGGAAATCCGTATGATTTCAGAATACGGTTTGTTGCCATCTTATTATCCAATAATGCTGAAGTGAAAATATCATTGGAGCAATAGCCCAACCCATATAATTCGCATAAAGCTGGTGTTAGTGCGGCTCTAGATCTTGCTGTTCCACTTGCAGTTTCAGTATATACAACCTTTTTGTACTCTACTATTTCTTGAAATTTATTTAATTCTAGCTTTTTAATTAAATCTCTTTCCCCATATGAAACATCGACATAATCAGCAAATTCTTTGAATCCATTTACCAGTTCAGCTAATTCCCTATCCGAAGAATATGTGGTTTTTAGAGAGAACCTCTCATAATCACCCACTACTTCCATATCTTGAGTATTAATTACAGGAAGAATGGCTAGTTTGTCAACGAGATTCTTGTAATAAGTAAGAATATCATTTATTGTTTTTGTATTATCAATATTATCCATACAAGTGATAATCCTTAGTTATCCTTTATTCAAAAATACTTATTTTAATCATACTTACGCCTATTAACTGGTTTCTATGATATGTTTCCAATTATTAAACACTTTATCTGGTAATAAATCACCCTATACAACAAATACCCTATATATTCGTATTGCTCTTTTTACCAGCTAATTCAATTCTCATTTGGAAAACCAAGCTTCATCAACAAGGTTATTAAAGCCTCTTGCGTTAGTAGCTATCATATTCCTCACCGTCTCTGGAGGGCCATATGGGCTTGAACCCCTCCTACAATTTGTAGGAAAGGATGGGGCTTTATTGTTACTTATGGTAGTACCGCTTTTATGGGATGCACCTACAATTTTTGTTGTGCTCGAGCTAAACAGTATGATGCCGGTAAATGGAGGATATTATAAATGGGTAGACCGCGCTCTAGGTCTACGATGGGCATTTTATGAAGGCTGGTGGACATGGCTTTATTCTTTTACTGATCTTGCTATTTATCCGGTTCTATTCTTTACATACATTTCCTTTTTCTTTCCGTCTATAACAGCATTTAAAATTCCTATCTGTCTTTTAGTAATATGGGGAAGCGCAGGATTAAACATTTTAGGGATTAAGCCGGTAGGTAAGGCTTCAATAATATTAGGAATAGCAGTTCTAGTTCCATTCTTTATTCTGTTTGGTGTTACATTCCTTAGCTCCTCATTTCATTACACACCCCCTACTCTTTCTTTAAATGGAATAGGCTTTACCGCATTAGGAATGGGCTTATACACTGTGATGTGGAATTTTTCTGGTTGGGATAATACGACTACATATGCTGGTGAGGTTGATAGACCAGTGCGCTCATATCTAATTTCAATGGGAATTGCTTTTGTATTGGTCATGGTAGTTTATATAATCACAACATATATAACCCAAAACTCAGGAGTTGATTTCAAAAAATTATCAGATGATGGGTATCCGTCAGTGGGTATGAAATCAACTGGGTGGTGGTTAGGCGCATTACTCTCATTGGGTGGTATGGCAAGTGCTTTAGGCATATTCTCTACCGTTATGCTATCTATCTCCAGAATACCCAAGGCTATGGCTGATGATAAGTTACTACCCATGAAATTTAGTGCTTCTCACAAAAAATTCCATACCCCATACATATCTATAATAGTGTGTGCAGTGGTTGTAAGCTTTATGATTTTATGGACTTTCACTGACCTTTTAGTCATTGACATTATTCTTTATGGCGCAGGGCTGATTTTGGAATATATTTCATTAATAGTATTACGTGTTAAAGAGCCTCATGCCCCTCGCCCATTCAAAATTCCTTTAAACACTATTGGTCTTTGTATTTTAGTTTTATTACCCATGACTGTTTATACTATTGCATTGGTAGCTATATGCAGCCAGAAAGGAACGATGTCAACCCCCGTTCTTTTTGCATTATGTGCATTATTTACAGCAGAAGGTGCATGGCAAGTGATAAAACGAGTAAATAAATAAACGATTCTATTAAATATCATACCTTTATACTTAATATTAACAAAGGATAACTGTTGATTATCTGCTAA
>OLMA01000351.1_pt1 | contig 19023 bp, 20 predicted proteins | sample 1604671 | NCBI WGS metagenome assembly OLMA01 (sample SAMEA104055725, study PRJEB20765) | soil metagenome | biome: Arctic tundra; feature: Polygonal ground; material: soil | place: USA | collected 2011-09 | depth 0-0.5 m | reverse complement strand
AGGAGGCGAGGAGTTGTAACGTAAAGCCCGACCCGTAGGGGAACGCCCTACTGAATTTAATTATATCTGCAAACAGAGTTCCACTAAATCTCAATACTCAATTCATAATTTTAATATATCTTTGAACCCTGATGAAGAAAAAGGAATTGTTTTCGAGTCAGGACCTGGAGATAACTCTCGACCGCCTCTGCCACCAGCTTTTAGAAAATCACGAAGATTTTAAGGATACTGTTATTATAGGCCTTCAGCCACGCGGCATTTACCTTGCCCGCCGCTTACATAAAAAGATCAGCGCACTTACCAAAAACCCGAAAATACCTTTCGGAGAACTGGATGCTACCTTTTACCGCGACGATTTCCGCAAACGACAACCCGTACTACCCAAGACCATGAACATGAACTTTATCATTGAAGACAAGAACGTGATTCTGGTAGATGATGTGTTGCACACCGGCCGCACCATACGTGCAGGTTTAGATGCCCTGCTCGATTTCGGAAGGCCACGCAAAGTAGAACTATTGGTACTTATTGACAGGCGCTTCAGCCGCCACCTGCCCATACAGCCCGACTATGTTGGTAAACGAGTAGACACCATCGTATCGCAGAACGTAAAGGTAGAATGGAAAGAAGAAGATGGCCACGACCGAGTTTGGCTTATTTTGAACGATTAAGAATGAAAGAAAACATGGATCAATCGCTTAGTGTAAAGCACCTCATAGGAATCAAAGACATTACTGCAAAGGATATTGAACTCATTTTTTCTACCGCTGACAATTTCAAACAGATCATTAACCGCCCTATAAAGAAAGTGCCTTCGCTGCGCGATGTAACTATTGCCAACGTATTTTTTGAAAACTCTACTCGCACACGTATATCATTCGAACTTGCTGAACGCCGTCTCTCAGCCGATACACTGAATTTTTCTGCCTCATCATCTTCAGTGAAAAAAGGTGAAACACTTATAGATACTATCAACAACATATTGGCCATGAAGGTCGATATGATCGTAATGCGCCACCCGAGCCCCGGTGCATGTAGCTTCTTAGCCAAACATGTAGACAGTGTAATAGTAAATGCGGGTGACGGTACACATGAGCATCCTACACAGGCGCTACTCGATGCATTCTCTATCCGTGAAAAATACGGAGAAGTGAAAGGCAAAAAAGTAGCTATTGTGGGTGATATTTTACACTCACGTGTTGCACTCTCTAATATTTTCTGCCTGCAAAAACTAGGTGCTGAAGTGGTTGTGTGCGGCCCTCCTACTCTAATACCAAAGCATATTGAATCGCTGGGAGTAAGAGTTGAATACGACCTGAGGAAAGCGCTTGAGTGGTGTGATGTAGCCAATATGCTGCGCATTCAAATGGAACGCCAGGATATAAAATACTTCCCATCCTTACGAGAATACACTATGCAATATGGCCTCAATAAGGAATTGCTTGACTCGCTCAGCAAACAAATAACGGTAATGCACCCAGGCCCGATAAACCGTGGTGTGGAAATCACCAGCGATGTAGCTGATTCCAAACAATCTATCATACTCGACCAGGTTGAAAACGGTGTTGCAATCCGGATGGCTGTGCTATACCTACTGGCTGCGAAAAAAGAATAAAGTGCCTCTCCTAAATCCTCCCCGTTAGGGAGGACTTGAAAATCAATTTTACGTATTTTCATTCTCCTTCCCTAATGGGGAAGGCTGGGATGGGGCGGATTTTTATTACCTTTGAACCTTATATTTTATAAGCTATGTTCGACAGTTTATCCGAGAAATTAAACCGTGCGTTTAAACTCCTCAAAGGTCAGGGAACCATTACCGAGGTAAACGTTTCGGAAACCATTAAAGAAATACGTAAGGCACTTATTGATGCTGACGTTAACTATAAAATTGCCAAGGAATTTACAGATACTGTAAAGGAAAAAGCCTTAGGTATGAATGTGCTTACCTCAGTATCGCCGGGGCAATTACTTGTTAAGGTTACTCACGAAGAGCTTACCAAACTTATGGGTGGTGGTGAAAGCGTAATACCACTTACTGCTAACCCAACGGTCATACTCATGTCAGGCTTACAAGGATCTGGTAAAACAACTTTTTCAGCTAAGCTTGCCAATTATTTTAAAAACAAAAAAGGTAAAAAGCCTTTACTTGTGGCATGTGACGTTTATCGCCCTGCTGCTATACAACAGTTAAAAACATTAGGCGAACAACTAGGTGTTGAAGTATACTCTAATGAGAATGAAAAGAGCCCTGTTGCGATTGCTAAAGCTGCAATTAAGCACGCTCAGTTAAACGAGAACACGGTAGTTATTGTTGATACAGCAGGCCGTTTAGCAGTCGATCAGCAGATGATGAATGAAATTGCTGAACTGAAAAAAGCATTGAACCCACAGGAAATACTGTTTGTTGTAGATAGTATGACTGGTCAGGATGCAGTGAATACTGCTAAAGCATTTAACGACAAACTCGACTTTGACGGCGTGGTACTTACCAAGTTAGATGGCGATACACGCGGTGGTGGTGCTTTATCTATCAGGGCTATTGTAAATAAGCCGATTAAATTTGTAGGTACTGGTGAAAAGGCTGATGCCATGGATGTGTTCTATCCTGCACGTATGGCAGATAGAATATTAGGTATGGGTGATATTGTGAGTCTTGTAGAAAAAGCACAGGAAACATTTGATGTTGAAGAAGGAAAGAGGTTGCAACGAAAAATGGCTAAAAACCAATTTGACTTTAATGACTTTTTAGGCCAGCTTCAGCAAATAAAGAAAATGGGCAATATAAAAGACATTGCTGCTATGTTACCTGGAATGGGCAATGCGGTTAAGGATGCGGATATTGATGAAAAATCGTTCAAGCATATTGAGGCTATTATACAATCAATGACTACGAAAGAAAGAGAACACCCGGAAATATTGAACGGTAGCCGTAAAAAAAGAATTGCAACAGGAAGCGGCACAAATATTCAGGAAGTAAATCGCCTTATCAAGCAATTTGATGACATGCATAAGATGATGAAACTTATGAATAACAAAAGCGCTATGGCAGGAATGATGAAAATGATGGGCGGTAAAATGCCATTTGGAAAATAATAAAGAACTATGCAGTTATTAGAAGGCAAAAAGGTATCAGAAGAAATACTCGATGAGATAAAGATCGAAGTAGATAAGATAATAGCAAGTGGAAAAAGAGCGCCTCATCTTGCTGTAGTATTGGTAGGTAATAACCCTGCCAGTGAGACTTATGTTGGCGGTAAAATAAAAGCCTGCGAAAAAGTTGGATTTAAATCTTCTTTGGTAAAATTGCCTGACACCATTGATGAGGCAAGTTTATTGGCAGAAATAAAAAAACTGAATGATGATAAAACCCTTGATGGGTTTATAGTTCAGTCTCCTTTACCAAAACATATTTCAGATGCCAAGATTATAAATGCCATCTCACCTTCAAAAGACGTTGATGGATTTCATCCTGAAAATGTGGGAAAAATGGCGCTTAATATGCCTGCGTATCTACCGGCAACACCCTATGGTGTTATGCAATTACTTGACCGATATAAAATACCTACCGAAGGAAAACATTGTGTTATAATGGGCAGAAGCCATATCGTAGGCCTACCTATGAGTTTGTTAATGGTACGCAATGCCAAACCCGGTAATTGCACTGTTACCATTTGCCACAGCAAAACACAAAACGTAAAGCAATATACTTTGCAAGCCGATATACTTATTGTTGCAACCGGCCAGGTTGAAAGCGTTACTGCCGATATGGTAAAAGAAGGTGTCGTTATAGTTGACGTTGGCATTAGCCGTGTACCAGATTCAACAAAGAAAAGCGGTTACCGTATTGCAGGTGATGTAAAGTTCGATGAGGTTGCACCTAAATGCAGCTACATTACTCCCGTGCCTGGTGGTGTGGGACCTATGACCATTGCTTCTCTTTTAATGAATACCCTGAATGGGTATAAGAGGAGGTAGTGTTATTTCTCCTTTATATAATAGGGATATCTAAAGGGATATGAATTAATTTCTTTTCGCCCTGGCAGAACACATCTTACCAACCCGACTAACTCATATGTACCCGCCTTCTTACCAATGGCAGTATATTTTGCATGTGTCAAAAAAACATCCTTTACTAACTCTACTGTATCAATATTACAAATAGTATCTGATGATCCTTCAGACCCAGCATATACATTAATATTTTTCAAAGAATCGGGATTTGGGCTGATCAGAAGAATCTCCCCGACAAACTTTTCTCCAACTTTGATTGTGTCATTGTAAGAATAAACATAAGCCAGAACATCATTTTTCTTAAAAGGGATGAATTTACCACTATCATAATTCATAATACAAACTTCTTTAGTCTTTCCATTTACATTATAAATTGCCCTTATGACCACCTTGCCTTGTTTATAATAATCAAACGTATCTTTTGCCCCATTTATCCAATGCTTCCTATTAAGAAGACTTCCACCTTCAGAATATTCTTTACTATCTCCATCTAATTTTCCGTTCCTATAATGCGCTTCAACTTTCACTCTACCATTCTTATAAAATTCTTTCTTTACTTCAGTATTATGACAACTAAAAAGAGCAATAGCTAATATTAATATTGCAATTACCTGCTTCATCTTTAAACTCTCTGTATAGGTTTATACAATTGGTAAGAACCCAATTGCCTTATAATTTCTGCCTGAAAGGCCTCTTCATCTTTTACTTTTACCTGAATTGGCGTATAGAACACAGGTAACTTCTCTAAATGCTCTGTAATTGAAGCCATGTGCAAGCGTGCTGCATCCTTTTCAGTGGTAATTATGATCTTATCTTCGTTCTGTATCTCGTTAAATATATCTATCATCTTCATTATCTCTACCAGCGAATACCAGTGATGGTCAGGGTAGCTGATATGTATCACTTCTTTGGCATCTTTTTGTAAATGCTTTCTGAAATCATTGGCATTAGCTATACCGGTCAGCAATACCACTGAAGTGTTTTTTGTTATCCGCTTACCCATTAGCGAAGCATCGTATACAGGAGTCATTTCCTGGTACACCACACTTGAGAAGAATACTTTTTGATGCGGGTAAGGGTTTATCTTTTTTGTGATCATTTTCTTTTCCACATCCAGCAAGCCATAAGGGGTACGGGTTACAATTATAATATCAGCACGCCTGTAACCACCTCTTGGCTCCCTAAGAGTTCCGGTTGGCATCATGCTGTCTTCGTAAAAAGGTTTATGAAAATTAGTCAGTAATATAGAAACCGATGGTTTTACATAGCGGTGCTGGAAAGCATCATCCAGCAAAACAAGATTAATATCTTTATTTATTTCAAGAAGTTTTTTAACTCCTCTTGGCCTGTTCTCATCCACGGCTATATGAATATCCTTAAATTTCCAACGCATCTGCATAGGTTCATCACCTACTTCCTGTGCTGTTGAGTTTTCCGTTACTTCCAAAAACCCTGTAGTACTCCTTCCATATCCACGGCTTAGTATAGCAGTATGGTCTGGTGAAAATTTAAGGTTCTTATAAGAAGGGAGATTCCCCAATAATCGTATTAAATATTCTATGTGAGGTGATTTCCCTGTTCCGCCAACCGATATATTACCGACAGATATTATCCAGAGAGGAAATGTTTGAGAGCGCAAAATACCCGCATCAAACAAAGTATTTCTCACCCAGATAATTATGCGATAAAATAAAGAAAGAGGATAAAGTAGTATTCGTGCGCGGTTCATTTCATTCAGCTTATTTTATCATGTCTAAAAACTCATCTTCGCTAATTATCGGTACGTTCAGCTTCTTGGCTTTTTCAAGTTTAGCCGGCCCCATATTTTCGCCTGCTACAATATACGATGTTTTAGCTGAAACAGAGCCTGTATTTTTTCCTCCGTTCTTTTCTATCATCTTCACTATTTCGTCGCGGGAATGCTTCATAAACACACCCGATACTACAAATGTCTTGTTCAACAGCTTATCACTAAAAGCAGCTATTTCATCGGCGTTTAGTTCGAATTTTAACCCTTTATGTTGTAATTTGTGTAAAATAGTTTCGTTGTCCTTATCGGCAAAGTAGTCAATAAGGCTTTTTGCAAGCACTTCACCTACATCTGATACTTCAAGCAGATCAGCCACGCTTGCCTTCCTCAATGCATCAATTGATTTAAACTTAAATGCAAGTTTTTTGGCCGTTGTTTCGCCCACGTGTTTTATACCTAATGCAAACAATACACGTTCAAATGGCACTTGCTTTGATGCTTCTATGCCTTCTATAATATTAGCCGCAGATTTTTCTGCCATTCTTTCAAGGGGAACTATATCTTCTTTTTTAAGATCATATATATCGCCAATGTTATTAACCAGGCCTGCTTTATTGAACAGTTCAATGGTTTCAGCTCCAATACTTTCAATATTCATAGCACGGCGGCCTACAAAATGTTCTATCTTCCCTTTTATCTGGGGCGGGCAATTCTCAGCATTCGGACAAACATGATTGGCTTCACCTTCTTCTCTCACCAATTGCGCGCCACATTCAGGGCAATGCGTTATAAAATGAAAGGGCTTTGTATCTGCTGAGCGCTTATTCACATCAACCCCGGTTATTTTCGGAATTATTTCCCCGCCCTTTTCTACAAATACAGTATCACCTACCCGCACATCAAGCTTATGAATGATATCGGCATTATGTAGCGAAGCTCTTTTAACAACAGTACCGGCCAATAATACCGGCTCAAGGTTAGCAACAGGAGTAATTACCCCCGTGCGCCCCACCTGGAATGAAATACTTTTTAAAACCGTTGCAGCATTTTCAGCTTTGTATTTGAATGCAACAGCCCAGCGGGGAGATTTGGCAGTGAAACCTAGTGTTTGCTGATGCTTTAAAGAGTTCACTTTTATTACAATGCCATCAATATCAAATGGCAGGTCATGACGTTTCTTTTCCCACTTTTTAATGAAGTTATGTACCTCATCCATATTCTTTACCACTTCAACATATTCCGAAACTTTAAATCCCCATTTTTTTATGGTTTCAATGCTTTGGTAATGGGTAGTGAATGGAAGATTTTCTCCTAATAAATAATACGCTGTACTATCTAATCTGCGTTTTGCTACCTCGGCAGAATCCTGCATTTTAAGTGTGCCTGCGGCAGAATTACGTGGGTTTGCAAAAGGCTCTTCACCTATATCCACACGTTCTTTATTTATCTGTTCAAATATTTTTAAGGGAATAAATATTTCTCCCCGCACTTCAAATTCTTCCGGGTATCCGTGTCCTTTTAATGTCAGGGGAATGCTCCGAATTGTTTTTACGTTGGTGGTTACATCGTCGCCCTGCACACCATCGCCCCGGGTAATTGCGTGGTTTAGTTTTCCATTTCTATAAATAAGACTTATGGCAACTCCATCGTATTTTAATTCGCACACATACTCCACGTGCCCGCCTATTGCCTTTTGTACTCTTTCATCAAAATCGCGTAATTCTTCTTCCGAATAAGTATTGGCCAATGATATCATAGGGTACTTATGCTTAACCTGATTAAACTCTTTGGTAATAGCACCACCCACCCGTTGTGACGGTGAATCAGGTTTTATAAGTTCAGGATGTTCTTTTTCAAGTTTTACGAGTTTTTCAAGCAACATGTCGAACTCATAATCGCTTATACTTGGTGTGGCCAGGGCATAATACTTATAATTATGTTCTTCTATTTCTTTCGAAAGCTTTTCTATTTCCTTTTCCGCTTCTTTTTTATCCATAACAATGTATGCCTAACAAATATAGATACATTTCAGCATTCTATCCTTACCGTTTATATCCTTTCGCACTTCAATATTTTTAAATCCCTCCTTGCTTAACCATTGAGAAAGCAGGTCTCCCATATCTTCATGTATCTCAAAATAAATTGTAACTGGCTTACCTTTTTTTGCAAAACCTGCAATTGCTTTGTAAAATTTCAAGGGATCGTTATCGGGTACAAAAAGTGCAAGGTGGGGTTCATACATCAATACATTTTCCTGTACATGTTTCTTATCTGAGTTTTTGATATATGGCGGGTTACTCACTATCACATCGAATGAAGAATACAACTCCTCAGGCATGTCGAATGCATCTTCTTCCATTATTTCTATTTCAATACCAAGCTTTTCGGCATTATGACAAGCGGTTTCAAGCGCTTCTTCTGAAATATCAATTGCAGTAACATTGCATTCAGGCAGGTTCTGCTTTAGCGCAAGCGCTATGCATCCGCTACCGGTACACACATCAAGAATATTTAATTTCCTATTCTTCGTGTCGCTTATCACCCATTCCACCAATTCCTCTGTTTCCGGCCTTGGTATAAGTACCGAGGGGTTTACATCTATGTTCAATCCATAAAAGGAAGTACTGCCCAGCAGGTACTGTACAGGCACTTTTTGTTTCAATCCATCCAAGATATTAAGAATACGCTGTGAATTAATTTCATCTATTTGGTTGTCAGGATTTGAAAGGATTGTTATTTTTGGTATTTGTAAGATACCGTTAAGTACTAAATGATATAAGTTTTTTATTTCACCGGATGAATATAGCTCACGTAATTGTTTCTCAAATTCAAGTTTCAGTTCCTTATAGGTCATTCCGGTAAATAAATTATTAATTTTAGACTAACGAAAATAAACAATCACGATGAACCAGCATGACAAATACATGCACCGCTGTTTAGAATTAGCGGTACGAGGCTTAGGAAAAGTAGCGCCGAACCCTATGGTTGGCTGTGTCATTGTCGGAGACAACGGCACACTTGGCGAAGGCTATCACGATGCTTTCGGAGGACCTCATGCTGAAGTAAATGCAATTAATTCTGTAGATAATAAGGCCGCGCTTAAAAATGCAACCTTATACGTTAGCCTTGAACCATGTGCACACCAAGGTAAAACCCCTCCATGCACTGATGCTATTATTGCAAACGGAATACGAAAAGTAATTATTGGTTGCCAGGATCCTAACCCCTTAGTGAAGGGTAAAGGAATAGAAAAATTAAAAGAAGCGGGATGTACGGTAGAGGTTGGTGTACTTGAAAAAGATTGCATGGAAGTAAATAAACGTTTCTTTACTTTTCATGAAAGGAAAAGGCCATATATCATATTGAAATGGGCCCAGACAAGCGATGGCTTTATTGATAAAAAAAGGACCAAAGAAGAATCTCCTGAAAAAATAACACAGCCTGAAATTGAAATAATGGTTCACCTATGGAGGAGCCAGGAACAAGGAATAATGGTAGGGACACATACAGTAATAATGGATAACCCAAAACTTACTGCAAGAAAGGCCGGGGCAAAAAATCCGTTACGGATAATTCTCGACAAGAGCCTTAAAATACCAAGCACTTCTAATGTGTTTGATAAAGAGGCCCCTACACTTATTTTTACCGAACAATCGCCACCATCAAACAATGGAGTTGAATATAAGCATGTTGAATTTGACACAAAGCTTATTCAAAGCATGCTTACTGAGCTTTATAATCGTAATATTCAGTCGGTTATCGTTGAGGGAGGAGAAAAATTATTGAAATCTTTTATTGAAAAAGACCTGTGGGATGAAGGTAAGGTCTTCTATTCTTCCAAAACCCTTGGTGAAGGAGTTTCCGCTCCTAATTTTCCTTTTCCATCGAAAGGTGAAATAAAAATAGGGGACGATACGTTAGTATTTTACAGGAATCGTCATTTGTAGAATGAAAAAACTTTTTTTTATCGGGATAATACTGGTGTTGTCAGTATCATCTTATGCGCAATATACCCGCGAGGATGGCAAAGACAGTACTTCTGCCCGGCAGCCTTCTCCTCCAAGGCAAAGAAGCCCATTCTGGGATCATGTTTCTATAGGTGGAGGTTTCGGTATTCAATTTGGTTCAATTACATATGTAGCGGTATCCCCTTTATTTAGTTATCATGTAAACCAAGACCTTATTGTAGGTGTTGGGCCTATGTATCAGTATCTGAACTTTAATGATGGGGTTAATTCCTATGTAAATACTTTGTACGGTGGCAGAATACAAGCGCTTTATTTCCTGCCTGGAAGACTGCAGAACATATTCATACAGGGAGAATATGAAATTCTAAATGTACCGGATGACTACAGTATTTTTGCAAATGTAACTAGAGCGACTATTTATATTCCTATGGCAGGAATAGGTATTAGAAGGCCAATTGGCCAACGTTCTTATTATACAATTGCCGGGTTATGGGATTTCAGCCATTCATTCCTGTCACCATACGTAAACCCCACAATTATTGCCGGGGTTGATTTCGGAATTTAATATTACTGTCCGGTAGAATCCCGAACAGCACGGGTTTGAGCGGAAGAAGCTCCTGATGGGCCTTGTCCGTTAGAATTATCATCACCTCCAAGGTCTACAGCAACTCCTTTCGAAGCTGGTTCATCACTTGTAATAACCTGCGGGCCGCCTGCATTATGTATCATAATCGGCTTGCCATCATCTTTATCTTCAGTTGCTGATTGATTTTGTGTAGCGATATTTGAATTCATTCCCTGCCTCTTGCCTGATCTTCCGTTCATTACAAGCCCTTGTTTAACTTGCTGTGCCGATGTATTTTCTTCAAAAACAACGGGTTTAATATCATTATCTTTTTTTACTTCAGGAGTAGTAATAGATGCAATAGTAGCAACAGTAGTATTACTTACCGGAACCGGGGTCACCTGGGCTAGTGTTTCAGTCTTATTAGTACTCTTATGTGATAAGATCAACCATGAACTTAATGTAATTACAACTACAACGGCCGCGGCTATTAATGGAGTTCTGGGAGTATTGTTTAATTTATTCAGCCATGTGTTTTCCGCTTCTTTTCTATTTGCCTCGAGCTCAATACTTATATTTTCCCACACCGAATCAGGGCATACTCCGGTAACCGGAGCAAGAAGTTCGCGCGCCCTTTGTTCACAATTACTGCTTGCGTAATCCGTTTTCATGAAGATAGGTATTTAGATGCTGTTTATATTGAAACCTTGCCTGTTCTAACTCCACTTTATAAGTGTCTCTCGCAATTTCAAGGTTCTGAATAATTTTATCAGGAATTACTTTGTCTACGTAGGTAAGGTTATATAATATCCGGTAACTGGGTGTAAGTGCATGCAACGCCGCAAGGTATATTTTCCTTGAATCTTCAATACTTAAATCCGATTCATCGGTTTCATGTGTTGCATTGGCTTTATTCTCCATGTACCGGGTGGTTTTGGCAATAAAATACCTATGCTTATCTTCGTGAAGGTAAGCTATAGCATTCCATATTGCCCTATCACTGATCCACTCGTCCATGTTTACTTCTCTTGGGCAGGTCTTCAGTTCAGCAAAAAGTTTCTTAAACACATACAGCGCCATCGTTTCACTATCCTTTCCACCGGCAGCATAACGCAGGCATACCCCCATTATTTTTGATGAATAAGTATCATAAAAATACTTCTGTGCAGTACTATCTTTGTGGGAGCAAGCTTCAATCAAGTCTATTGTTTCCATTCAAGCCCTTTGTGAGGTAGGGAAGTATTTGTACGTTACTTATTAATAAAAGTTCTGTCAGTTTCTGATAAAACGATAAAAATGATTGACTATCAATATATTGCTACTAAAATTTTCCTTTTATTTCACAATTCAATACGAGTATACGTGGTCCTGATACATATCAGGAATTATAAAGGTAATAATTCTTTTTAAATATACAACTATATGGTACTTTTGTGTTAAAATAGGGTAAAATGATAAAAATAGCGGTAGTGGGAGCCACCGGATTGGTGGGCCGCACTATGATGAAAGTATTAGAAGAGAGGAATTTCCCAGTAGATCAGTTTATACCGGTTGCCTCGGAAAGGTCGAAGGGCATGGAAGTAATATTTCGGGGACATTCCTATAAAGTAAGAACACTTGACGAAGCCGTAGCCGAAAAACCACCAATTGCTCTATTTTCTGCCGGAAGTGCTGCTTCACTTGAGTGGGGGCCCAAATTTGCTGAAGCGGGTACAACGGTAATTGATAATTCATCTGCCTGGAGAATGGATAAGACTAAAAAACTAGTCGTACCAGAGGTAAATGCTCATGTTTTAACTTCTACCGATAAAATTATAGCCAACCCTAATTGCTCAACCATTCAAATGGTAGTTGCGCTTAATCCTTTACATAAAAAGTATAAAATAAAACGCATTGTTGTTTCCACCTATCAATCGGTGTCGGGTACAGGCCAGAAAGGTGTGTCGCAGCTAATGGATGAAAGGAATGGTAATAAAGGCGAGAAGGTGTATCCTCATTCCATTGATATGAACATTTTGCCGCATATAGATGTTTTTATGGATAACGGTTATACTAAGGAAGAGATGAAGATGGTGAACGAGACCAGGAAAATAATGGGGGATGATTCTATAGGGGTTACGGCTACCACCGTAAGGGTACCGGTAACAGGTGGCCATTCTGAAGCTGTGAATGTAGAATTTGAAAAAGACTTTACTATAGAAGATGTGTATGACATCTTATCTAAGAGCGATGGTATATTGGTAGTAGATAATCCGAAGAATAATCAATACCCCATGCCAAAGGATGTAGAAGGCAAGGATGAAGTATTTGTCGGCCGTATACGCAGAGATGAATCACAGCCAAAGACTCTTAATCTTTGGGTAGTAGCTGATAATTTACGCAAGGGTGCTGCAACAAATGCTGTTCAGATAGCCGAATACCTTGTTTCACATAACCTTTTAAAGGATGCTAAACTTACTAAGGCGAATAGCTAAAAAAGAGCTAAATTCTTATTAAACAAAAAAGCCCCAACAATGCTGTCAGGGCTTTCTTATATAAACCAAACGAATTATTTTTTGTCTCCTTCCTTGCTATCCATTGGTGCACCTTTAGGAGTATCTGAGTCGGTAGCTTTAGGAGCAATCTTTATTTTCTGAACTTTAGGAGTACCCTCTGGTTTGCCATCCTTATATTTTGTTGTGGTTATTTCAGAACCATCTTCATTATAAGCTTTCCACTCGCCTACTTTCTTGCCTTCTTTATAATTACCTACCTCTTCTGCATTTCCATTATCATAGAACTTATTGTATTCTCCATCGTAATCATTATTCCTGAAAGTACCTTTCTCAATAATATTTCCATTCTGATAATAGCTTTCAAAAGGGCCGCTACGGGCATCATTCATATACTCATATTTTGTAGCGATCTTGCCATCCTGGTAATACCATTTGGTCTCACCCGTTCTTTTTCCGTTCTTAAACATACCATCTTCTTCTATTCCTCCACCATTGTAATAAACCTTACGCACACCATTATATATACCTACTTTATACATTATCTGCGATGATATTTTTCCACCTGGTGAATACTCGGTAGCTAATCCATCAATAGTATCATTCTTATATGTTTTTTCGCTCTTAAAATATCCATTCACATCCACATTCACATCCATGCCGTTCCTCTTATCATCCTTATAGACTGTAAGTTCATCCATTATACCATTGTAATGGTGGCTGATCCAAACGCCTTGTTTTTTTCCGTCAATATAATTACCTACCCATTTTGTCGGGCCAAGGTTTTCTACCCAAAGACCTTGCTTTTTGCCTTGAGCATCTACCTTATTCGTATCGGTTTGGGCAAATGATTGTGTTGTAATTAAAGAAACGGCTGCAATTGCAATAGAAATGATTGTTTTTCTTGTATTCATACCAAACAATTTAAGGGTTAAGAAACGTATGCAAATATGCAAAAGTTTAGAACAGTATTAAAAGGCTATTGGTTAAAATTTGTTAATCTTCCTTACCCGCAACAATAATCACAATCTCACCCTTTATGGTTTTACTTTTAAAGTGTTCTACCAACTCTGCCAGGCTGCCACGGGCTGTTTCCTCGTGCATTTTACTAAGCTCCCTCGATACTGATGCTTTTCTGTCTGCTCCTAGGGCTTCAGATAATTGCTCCAATGTTTTTATCAGCCTGAAAGGTGATTCATAAAATATCATGGTACGGGGTTCGGCTTTCAGTTCTTCAAATTTTTTATTCCTTCCTTTTTTAGGCGGCAGAAAACCTTCGAAACAAAAACTATTACATGGTATTCCTGAGTTAACCAATGCAGGCACAAATGCCGTAGCACCCGGAAGGCATTCTACTTCCACTCCTTGCGCCACACAGGCTCTTACCAATAAAAAGCCAGGGTCTGATATTCCCGGAGTGCCTGCATCTGTTACAATAGCTATATCTTCTCCGTTTGCAATTCTATCTACTAATTGCGGAGTTAAATGATGCTCGTTATGCTGATGATACGGAATTACCGGTGTTTTAATTTCATACTTATGAAGCAAAGTAGAAGTAGTACGTGTATCTTCAGCTAGTATAAGGCGCACTTCTTTTAGTATACGTATTGCCCTAAGTGTTATATCTTCAAGGTTGCCGATCGGCGTAGGTACCAGGTAAAGTTTTGCCATAATTAAAATCTTTGCTTACAAATATCGTCGGTAAATTGAACCAATAACTTAAATACATTATCAAAGTCTGTCAGTGGTAATGTCTGGCCCCTGTCATAAATATCGTGATACGCTTTTATACCGCCCATAGTATATATGAAGAAGTCGGGTACGTGATGCACATAAAAAAAGTAATGATCGCTATTAGATGTGGCCCCTCTTGGCTTTATCAGTTTAAGCAAATGCAGGCTGTCATTTATTATTTGTAGATCATGGAATGCAGCATTATAAGTTGGGGCATTAACAACTGTAATACCCTCGTCTCCGGTGCCCATGATATCCATATTCACTTCAAATTTTATAGTATTTAAAGGAAATAAAGGGTGATCAGTATAATACTTAGAGCCATACAAACCCATTTCTTCACCTGTAAAGGCAATAAAAGCAATGGAATATTTCAGGCTTTCTTTGTGTGTTGAATAATAACGGGCGAGGCTCAGCAACATAGCCGTTCCGCTGGCATTATCATTCGCGCCCGGAAAATAGGCATCGCCCATTCTTCCTAAATGATCGTAGTGCGCAGAGAATACTATAAAAGAATCAGGCTGTATAGATCCCCTTATATAGCCGATAAGATTTTGCGAATCATAACTCTTAATGAATTTGTTCTTTATACTTACCGTAATTGTTAAAGCGCTATCGAATATACTTTTACGCAATGCGTTTATCAATATATAATCAGCAACGCTATCCGATGTTTCCTGGGTAAGCTTATTGCACAATACTATAATGCCTCTTGCTTTAAAAGGGCTACTCTTCATTAACTCCCAACGCTCTTTCTCTTTTTTATCGACAGTTGATGTATCATCCAATAAAATAAATTCCTTTCTATGATCCTGGTGTTTAAACTCATTCATTCTTGCGGCATCAAGTAAGGTATTTCGTGTAAGCCTTTTAACTGCATAAGCACCTTTGGCAGAACAACTGTTAGGAATTACAATATAATCTGCTCCTATTGGCTGCAGTTTATCATTTACGCTGACCTCTATTTTATCAGGAAAAGTGTTTACACTGAATTGAAAATGCTGCTCATAATTAGTGCCGAAAGATAATAGTCCGAAACTTTTCATTTGCTCACCAATATATAGGGCTGCTTTCTTATCTCCGTTATCAACATATCCGCGGCCGGCCATATAGGGCGAAGTAAGTGTATCAACTACTCTACGGGCATAATCCTTTTGAGCGTAGATTGTTATGCTCGCCACAAAAAACACTATTACACAAATGCACTTTCTTTTATACATAATACAAATGTGAGGAATTTTTATTTGTTGGACTCATCATACTATTTTCCAGAATGAGCTCTTATGGTTTTTCTCTCTCCACAAACCTTTCCTTACCTTTTAAAAAATTTATAGCTCGCTTTACATTCCTCTCAATGCTTTCTTCAGTTTTCAAAAATGATATATCGTATTATTTCTTTTTGCCGGGATGGCGAAAGATTATCAAATACTTTTTTCGCCTCTTCATTCTCTTTAAATGCATTTACAAGTTTTGGGTGAGGCAGTATCTTTCTGTCTATGGGGTCAAACTCTATTGTGATTTCCAGCGTTTCACCAATTCGTTTTGGTGATTTATTCAGCATTGTAGTATTTACATAAAGTCGCCAGTCACCAAGATATTTTACTAAAGTCTGTTTATAGGGCTTGCCGTTAATTAAACCGTGTATGGGAATATATCCTTTGTTTTTGCCCGATTGTTTGAAAATTTCCTTCAGTATTTTGCCTGGTACATATACGAAAGGATTAGCTCCTATTATTTTAAGTACCGCTTTGAATTTATGCATTTGGTATTATCGGCTTATATCTGGTTTCTTTTATCTCCCTTCTAATCTGGTATTTTATAAGTTTCTATATTTTACGGGTAAAGTTCCTTTAAAAGGTTTAATTAGTTCATAAAAAACACTCCTATTGCTCCTTCACCTGCGCATGGTAAGTAACCCCATAGTCCCCATTTTTGGCACCATCATGGGTATGAATATAAAGCAGGAAAGAGAAAGTCAGTATAAGTTGCGCTAGTATAATGCCCATAAATATTTTTTTATGAAGCTGGAATATTTTAGCTAAAAAGATATAAGTGAACGGGAAAGCCACAATAAGATAAGGCACATAAAAAAATGTACCACTGAAGTTCAGAAATATACCCAAGCCAAGTAGAATTGATAATAAGTAAAAATTGGTCGAGTTCAGATTTAAGGTTAGTCTGTCAAGCAATTGCTTTTGTTTTTTCCAGTACATTATATTCTTAATATAGCCCCAAAGCCTTTTTAAAGTATATAAAACTGTACAAGCCAGTGCAAATTGCACAACAGCCATAAGGTATGTGGCATGGCTACCTATATAGGGCTGTTTAACAAAATCCCGGAAATCTTTTTGCAGGGAATATTCTATATTAAGCCCATGAGAGTCTAGAAGCCACAAGATGAAAAATTTAAACTCAAAGCGATGCCCCCAACCAATGTGATTCTGTTGCGGGTGGCTTGACATATAAGCTAACCATGGTATCAGCCCTATAGCACCAATTACAGATCCCAGGAGCCAATACCCCCATTTAAATGAAAGTTTATTGCGGTAATCATATATAATTGTAAATAAAACCAATCCGGCTGCATAAAAAAAACCGCTCATGTGTACTTGCCCGATCAGCGCTCCAAAAAATCCCCATAAAAAAGCTCCCCAGCCTTTATTCCTGTTTGCATGGAACAATAAAATAAGGAAACTGAAAATGGGTAATACGTCCTGCGCCCATATTTTGCGGGAAAAAATTACCGCCAAAGGACTGACCGAAGCAAGAGCCAATCCCCAAAGCCATACATCGCGTTGCCCCCTCTCAACGTTGAAAATAATAAATAAGAGAAAACATAAAATGCTTATTACATTTATCCATTGCACTATAGTGGCCATACCGGTGGGTGTATGAACAAAGTAAGCCATGGCAGAAAAAACAGCCACACTTAACCCGGGGTTAACAATACCCCCGCCACTTTGCATACCTACTGCAGGTAATTTGCCTGTTTTTAATACGTCTTGTGAATTACTATACATCCATTTCTCATCGGACTTCCATTCCATATCATTCACCCATATTAAGCGCAGAAAAAGACCGGCTACAATAATTGCGAGAAAGAACCAGTTAGAGCGTAGCCAAGATGAATTCAATATTATCTATATTATATAATGGTATTGGCAAATCAGAATCCTTCTTCCAATTGTTGTGGAGAATATCGGAGTCGAACCGATGACCTCTTGCATGCCATGCAGATAATCCCACTTTATCCATTTTTATTTTTACTTATCAAAATGTTGGTAATCAGTGTATCTAGTGATTATCTGTTTATCGTTACTTATTTCTAATTCGTTATTTTTCGTATGTTTGTTTAAACCATGTTTAAACCAATATGTCATCTGCAAAAGTAGTTTTATACACTTCAAAAACATTAAAGAGCGGCGAGCACCCTATAATAAATTGTAGGCAATATGTCGCTGTTCGGTTTGCATTAAATTCTGCTCATTTATTGGCACTCCTATAAATGTCGAAACCCTTTTTATTAACATAACTAATATCTCATGAAGTGTCCAGGAATGCCAAACTACAGCTCCTTCAATTTTATCAGATGATTCATCTGAAGTCCTAACCGCAGAATATACATCAGACCTCAATGAAAGCTTAAAGCAAAGACCCTCATTTTCATTTGATAAGTCTCGTAATGTATTTAATAATGCAGAAATCATTCTAATACCCTCATTTCTATTTTCCCATCCCCTATCCAAGTCATCTAAATAAATTACAATTTTTTTAGATTTTAAGAATCTATTAATTAATCCCTTTTGTGCAGGCAACAAATCAACTCTATCTTTTAGTGGAGTAACCGTATCGGTAATAAGGCTAATTACTTTTCCGCCAAACTGAATAATTTTTCCAGATATATCTTCAGTTAATCCGAACTCACTTAAAACCTTTTTAGCTATAATAGCTGTCAATCCAAATTTCCACTTTCTTATGCTCAAAATCATACTTTCATGCTTTTCGCCAAGCTCAGCAATATCATCTGGCCTAATTAAGATTGGAAGATTACCCTTTTCTTTATCCTCAGCTATGGCCACTCTAAATAATGCTGATTTCCCAACTCCCTTATGACCTACCAATATTCTGAGAGGTAAATCCGCAATAACTTGGGAAAAGGTATCATTCTTAAAATAATATTGTTTTAACCGTTCAATAGATTCGCTCTCTGCATCTTCAAATCCAAAGATTTTACGGATATTCTCATCGGAAAAATTAATTATCATTTTAGGAGCCATCTTTAAAAAAATAGATTAGTAATTTGTATGTTTAATTATATCAAAGATAAATAACTACTTTATAGAAGGAACTAAGTGATTTTAGTTTAAACCATGTTTAAACCAAAGTAAAATAAGAAACACTTTAAAAACCTTTAAATCCCTTCATTTATTAATGTGGAGAATATCGGAGTCGAACCGATGACCTCTTGCATGCCATGCAAGCGCTCTAGCCAGCTGAGCTAAT
>OLMA01000509.1_pt1 | contig 19300 bp, 20 predicted proteins | sample 1604671 | NCBI WGS metagenome assembly OLMA01 (sample SAMEA104055725, study PRJEB20765) | soil metagenome | biome: Arctic tundra; feature: Polygonal ground; material: soil | place: USA | collected 2011-09 | depth 0-0.5 m | reverse complement strand
CTAAAGACACTTTTAGAACCGAGCAATTAAAATACCTTGATGAGTTTGTTCAAAGAGGCGGTCATTTGTTTGTCGCATATAGCGGATTGAGTGCAGACCTGCAAACATTGTCGGGTAAGGCTATGAATATAGGGCTTGAGCAATGGCTTGCCGGTAAAAATATTCTACTTGAACCCAAGTTTGTAATTGATGCCCGTTGCGGAAGCATTAATGTGCCTCAGAATATGAATGGCATGCAAATGTACCAACAGATCGCATTCCCTTATTTGCCTATCGTTACCAATTTTTCAAATCACCCTATTACACAAGGCTTAAGTTCAGTAATGCTGCCTTTTGCATCTGACATCAGATTTACCGGAGATACCAATAAAGAAAAGTATGTGGAGCTTATCCATACCTCTGATAAAACAGGATTATTGAATACCCCATTACAATTTGATGCGCAACACCAATGGGCACAAACCGAATTTCCTTTAATACATGTGCCAGTAGCCGCTGCCGTTTCTGGTATAGGTGCGAAAGATGCACGCATTGTAATCGTAGCCAGCGGAACTTTTGCAGTTAATGGTACAGGCCAGCATCCTATGCAACAGGAAGAAGACAATATTAACCTGCTAGTTAATTCTGTTGATTGGTTAAGTGATGATACGGGGTTAATCGAACTTCGCAGTAAAACCGTAAAGCCAACACCATTAAAGGATGTGAGCGATTCGACTAAGATGATATTAAAATACCTGAACTTCCTGTTGCCTATATTGCTGGTAATAATATACGGAGCTATCCGTATGCAAATGAAACGCAGAATACGCGTAAAACGAATGGAGGAGACTTATGATAAAGAAGCTTAACAACAAGCAGCTTGCACTTATTCTTATCGTGTTACTTGGTATATATGGTATAGCCAAGTACGTTAATACAAAGCGTGGAGAGAATACATTCCATACCAGTATCATTCCAAAGATAGATACCAATAAGGTTAATACCATTTATATATATCCGAAACTTACCAAAGGAAAGCCTATCCGTTTCGATCTGAAAGGCAAAAATTGGATAGTATCACAGAATAGTATTAGTTCAAGGGCTGAACAAAAATCTGAACGGTATGTGATACAACTAATTGAAGCAATTACTCCAGATCATTTGGCTACCAATGACCCAGCACAATGGAAAGATTACGATGTTACCGATAGTGCCGGTACAAGAGTGGTTTTATTGAACGATAAGGATACACTTATCGATCTGCTTGTAGGGAGATTCAGTTATAATAATCAGTTACGTAAGGCGCTTAGCTGTGTTCGTTTGCATGGGCAAAACGAAGTATATAGCGTAGACGGTTTCCTGACCATGAACATGGCAAATGATTTTGCATCATGGAGAGACCGTACCTTGATCACTGATGAACTTGCATCATGGTCAAAACTGACCTTTACTTATCCGGTGGATAGTGGTTTTGTTGTTTCCAAAGATGCAGGAGGTAATTGGCAAGTAAATAACGGCATACCAGATTCGGCTGCAGTAAGAAACCTTCTTTTAAAATTATCTCAGCAGAACTATGGCGTTTTTGTGGATGGGTTTGACACTAATTCATATAAATCAGTATACCAATTAAAGATAGAAGGCGATAAAATGAATGCAATTATTCTGAAAGCGTATTCTACTGACACGGCCCATGGCTGCATTATTACATCCAGTATAAACCCGGGTGCTTACATGAGTGGCAAAAAGGATGGAATGTTTAATAATACATTTTTAAGCAAATCTGCATTCTTCCGTCACCCTGAAGCCGCTTCGGTTAAACCTGTTAAGAAAGACAAGAGATAACATGATACCATTTCAAGCAAATGATTGGCAAAAAAATCGCTCCAACTGAACATAAAGGAGAAACCGGAATTGCTACATGGAGGACTATCCAATATGATAACTTGAGGGTTCGCATGGTTGAGTATTCGTCTGATTATAAAGCCGACCATTGGTGTAGTAAGGGACACGTTGTGTTTTGTGTAAAAGGAGAATTCATGTCGCACATGAAAGATGGCAGCACTTATCTGCTTACAAAAGGAATGAGCTATCAAACAGCGATAATGAGAGCAATCCACACCTGTCAACCTCAAAAACAGGGTGTACGTTGTTTATAGTTGATGGCGATTTTTTGAAATAAGAAATCAAAGAATTATCCCACCAGTCGCTTTATCAATTTTCGGCGCCATTACAGTTTAGGCTTTTTCATCCATTTAAAAAATCCGAAATAAATCACTAAGCCTATTATTAGCAAAAGTGCCCATATATGAACAAGCCCGAGAATAATATCTAACAGAATTCCCCAACCATCTTTTATAGCTTCTTTAAGTTTATAGCCAAACCCCGGCTCGTAGGCAGTAATATTCTTTTCATCAGCTAACAACTCTCTCCTTATACTTGAACGCTGGTATATTGATAATTTAATGGAGCTGTATTTAATACTGTCTTCCGTTTTCAGGTTATCAATAGTCGCATTATCCTTCTCTTCATCTTTTGCAAGCATGTCATTCTCTGCCTGAGTTAATGCATCAATTTTATTATTGTTTTTTGAATTGACTGCATTGCCTAAACGTTCATTGTGCCTGGTAAGCCTCATCTCTTCAAGCATTCTCCATAATATTTTAAATCTTACGTTATCCGCTTTAATTATCCGATAATCCATAAAATCAACAAGAGGAGCAAAACATTTAAGTGTGGTATCCAGTTGAAAATTAGGCACGTGAATAGTAATTGAATTAACTATCGTATAATTTGTAGTTTCAAGTAACGAATCTGCACTTACAGGTACAGTTGTAGTATTATCAACATTATTACGCATGTCTGTAGATGTGACAATACCACCAAAACGCCTGACTATATCCTCAATAGAATAGCTGGCTTTAATAACATCTTTTGCCCGGAATCTTATATCAGCAGTTCGTATGAATTTACGTAATGTGTCTTTACTATCTTCAATTGCAGAAGAAGAAGACATCATTATCGTATTCAATGAATTGGTGTTTTTATTTGAAGAAGCCGCTGCCGGTGCATCTTCCTTTTCAAAAGAAGTTTTATGGTTTGATGATGATGCACATGCAGCAAATAATCCGATTAGTGCCAATGCACCAAAAGCTTTATTCTTAATCTTCATGATAGTATGAGTTGGTTGATGATTATTACAATATGAAGATAATGGAAAAAGTATTCTCTTTTGTATATAACCCAAAGACTATTAGTGATTTAATTATAATTGTTCGCTTTTTTGAGATTAATATATTGAAAATCAATAGTATGCAGAAAAATATTAATAATACCGTTTTATTATAGAAAGCACATTGACTTCTTATATTATTCCCTTTTCTGACTTTATTGTTAATGATAGTATGCCAAGCAGTTCTGCCAAAAGTTTCTGGCATAGTTTTTGAAGGTATATTTGCAACCCTTTACGAATTAAAATATGTTTATGAAAGATAAGAAAACTGAAAACCAGGAAGATAAAGAACCCTTGGAAACTGTAGCAAAGGAAGCTACAGACCTTAAAGAAGAAGCCCAGATAATAGGTGATATTGAGAGTAAGTTGAAAGAGGCAAGCGATAAATACACCCGCTTATATGCCGAGTATGATAACTACAGGCGCAGAACGGCTAAAGAAAAGATAGACCTTATTAAGTTTGGTGGAGAAGAAGCTATTGTAAGCTTCCTGACTGTTGTAGATGACATGGAAAGAGCCCTTGCTCACCATAAAGAAGGTGAATTTAAGGAAGGTTTGGAACTTATATACCAGAAAATGGTAAAGATCCTTACTTCTAAGAATGTAGTGCCGTTTGGGGCGAAAGGTGAAGTGTTCGATGCTGAGTTGCATGAAGCGATTACCAGTATGCCTTCAGAAGAGTTTAAAGGTAAAATACTTGAGGTAGTTGATAAAGGATATACATTGAATGAAAAAGTAATACGCCACGCGAAGGTTGTGGTTGGTAGCTAATATATATTATGGCAAAAAAGGATTTTTACGAAATATTAGGTGTAAGTAAAGGGGCTTCAGCGGAGGAGTTGAAAAAGGCATACCGCCAGAAGGCTTTGCAGCATCACCCTGACCGCAACCCAGGAGATAAGGGTTCTGAAGATAAATTCAAGGAAGCAGCCGAAGCGTATGAAGTGTTGAGCGACCCTCAAAAACGTCAGCGTTATGACCAGTTTGGCCACGCCGGAGTAGGTAGCAGTGCTGCCAGCGATGGTATGGGTGGCTTTGGCGGACAAGGTTTCCATGGCATGAATATGGAAGACATATTCAGTCGTTTCGGAGATGTGTTCGGTGATTTTGGTTTTGGTGGAGGCGGTGGAATGGGTGGCAGACAAGTTAATCGTGGTACAAACCTGCGTATTAAACTTAAACTGACATTACAGGAAATTGCCTTTGGAGCGGATAAGAAGATCAAAGTAAATAAGCAGCTTTCATGTAAAGAATGTAAGGGAACAGGAGCTGAGAAAGGTTCTGGTTTTAATACTTGTAATACATGCCATGGCTCAGGCTATGTTACACGTGTGCAACGTACATTCATTGGCCAAATGCAAACAACTACTCCGTGTCCTACCTGTCATGGTGATGGAAAGATCATTATAAATAAGTGTAAGCACTGCCATGGACAAGGTATTGTAAATGGTGAAGATGTTATATCAGTAAAAATACCTGCTGGTGTTGAAGATGGAATGCAGCTTTCAGTAGGAGGGCAAGGTAACGCAGCTCCACACGGAGGTATTCCGGGAGAATTGGTTATTCTTATAGAAGAATTAGAGGATGAACACCTGAAACGTAATGGAGTTAATCTCTATTACGATCATTACTTAAGCATACCCGATGCTGCACTTGGCACTCAAATTGAAGTACCTACGCTGGAAGGTAAAGCAAAAGTAAAGATTGATCCGGGTACACAAGGCGGAAGCATACTCAGGTTGAAAGGTAAAGGATTGCCAAGAGTTAACCAATATGGCAAAGGAGATATATTGGTAAACATAAATGTATGGACTCCTCAAAATCTTACATCGGAAGAAAAGAAGGTATTGGAGAACATGAAAAAGTCACAGGGATTTACTCCAAAACCAGGTAAAAAAGACAAAAGCTTTTTCGAAAGGATAAAAGAGATATTTGAGTAATATTGTTTTCTCATATTTCTCATTATGCCAGATATTCTTGTTGCCAGAAACATTGTAAAGCGTTATGATAAGCATACCGCTCTTAACGATGTAAGCTTTACCGTTCCCGAAGGATGTATTTATGGATTACTTGGCCCTAATGGTGCAGGTAAAACCTCCATGATACGTATCATTAACCAGATCACTGCTCCCGATAGCGGAGAAGTGTTATTTGGCAATGAAAAACTGGCTCCTAAGCATGTAGAGCAAATAGGTTACCTTCCGGAAGAACGTGGCTTATACAAGAAAATGAAAGTAGGTGAGCAAGCTTTATACCTTGCCCAACTGAAAGGAATGAACCAGACTGAAGCAAAACAAAAGCTTAGAGAATGGTTTAATAAATTTGAAATAGGTGCATGGTGGGATAAAAAAGTAGAAGAACTTTCGAAGGGTATGGCCCAAAAAGTTCAATTTATTGTTACCGTATTACACCAACCACGCTTACTTATACTTGATGAGCCTTTTAGCGGATTCGATCCGATAAATGCTGAATTGATAAAAAGTGAATTGCTTGCTATGCGTAAGCAAGGGACAACAATAATTTTGTCTACCCATAACATGTCTTCGGTTGAAGAGATATGTAATTACATTACTCTTATTAATAATTCAAAAGCCGTCTTAGAAGGCCCGGTTAACGAATTAAGACATAAGTACAAATCACATGTTTGGGAAGTACAGTTTAATGGAAATACGGATGCATTTAAATCATCACTTACCGATAAATATGAGTTGGTGAGTCTTACTGAGGAAGCAAACACAAATTTGGCAAGGGTTAAAATCACTCAGGGTTCCTTATCAAATGACTTGTTAAAAACCATTATACCTACATGCATTGTTACCGGTTTCACTGAGGTACTACCCTCAATGAATGAAATATTTATATCAGCTGTTCAGGGGAACAACTTAACATCTTCAGCACAATGAGTAAAATAGGTTTAATTATAAAAAGGGAATATACAACCCGTATAAGAAAGAAGTCGTTTATTGTAATGACATTGCTAGCTCCTATTATAATGGCAATTGTTGTAGCTATTCCTACTGCACTCGATAACTCAAAGAATACGCACAGGCATGTGGTGGTGGTGGATGCGACCCACTCTTTCTGTGGTATACTTACAAACAGCTCGACCATTAGTTACGACTATACGTATTGCAACTTTAATAAAGACGGGGTAAGGAAGATGTTTATGGATTCTTCCGCGGTAACAGTAATGTATATTCCGCCATCGCAACAGGTGTCACAAATAGAATTGTATTCTAAGGTTGATCCGGGAGATGAGGTTATTTCGGCTATACAATTCCAGATGAATAATATTGTGGAACGGGCTAAAATGAAGGCAGAGAATCTTGACCAATCGATGATAGATGCGGTAAAAACATCTATTGGAGTAAAGAATGTTGTAAATAATGCCATAACAAATACAGGGTATAATTTGGCACTTGCCTTTGCATGTTCTATATTAATATACTTCTTTATATTTCTCTATTCTGTGCAGGTAATGCGCGGTGTTATGGAAGAAAAAATAAGCCGTATTGTAGAGATTATTATTTCCTCCGTAAGACCATTTCAGCTCATGATGGGTAAAGTTATAGGTGTGGGACTTATTGGTCTCACCCAGTTTGTAGCATGGATTGTTTTAGGATATTGCGCTATTACAGTAGAATCAAGGCTTGCACAAACACAAGCCGTTAATCCAGATAACTATACCCAGGCTCAAACTGTAAAAAAAGGTATGCCTGTACAAGAAGATGCTGCAAGGAATATGCCAATGAGTAAGAATGCAGCAGTTGCTACCGCTATAATGAGTATAAGCGATAACCTTGCCAATACTAATTGGACTTTGGTTATATGTTGCTTTCTGTTTTACTTCCTGGGTGGGTATCTTTTATATAGCTCGTTGTTTGCGGCCATTGGATCAGCAGTCGACCAGGAAACAGATACGCAGCAGTTTATGTTGCCCGTCACTGCTCCATTAATTCTCTCTTACCTTGTAATGTTTAATATTGTTCGTGATCCGCATAGCCAAATGGCCTTCTGGTTTTCTATATTTCCGCTTACTTCTCCCATAGCCATGATGGCCCGGATCCCATTTGGTATTTCGATTTGGGAGTTAATGCTTTCTATGGGATTATTAATTGCAGGAATATTTTTTACAATATGGTTGGCAGGACGCATTTATAGAGTGGGCCTTCTTATGTATGGCAAAAAAGTTACCTATAAAGAGATTGGCAAATGGTTGTTTTATAAATAAGACAGCTTTCTTTTGTGTCAGTTTCTTGTTGATTTCTTAAGTACGAGGCTTGATAATACAATGTCATTATTCAGTAATATCGCATCCGTAATTCTAAAAAGAAAAGAACGTGCGAATATTAGTAAGTCCGCTTGATTGGGGCTTGGGCCATGCTACAAGATGTATACCTCTTATAAAATATCTCCGTGAAAAGAATATTGAAGTAATTATTGTATCCGATGGGGCACAGTTAAAATTATTACAGGAGCAGTTTCCGGGTATTGAGCATGTTGTATTGAAAGGATATAATGTTCGTTACTCCTATTTTCTCCCAGCAAGTATGAAAGTGCTGTTGCAGGTACCTAAACTGCTATCTGCTATAAAACGCGAGCATAAGGAATTACAAAATATTATAAAAACTAAAAGAATTGATGCGGTTATTTCAGATAACCGATATGGATTATATTCAGATGCTGTGCCTTGTGTGCTGATTACTCATCAATTAAACATACAGACAAGCGCAGGCAGCCGTAGGTTTAGTGATAAGGTAATGGAATTTGTGAAAAAATTTAATGAATGCTGGATACCTGATAATGAAGGAGAAGATAATCTTTCGGGAAATTTATCGCACCCTGTTCCGGCAGATATTAAAGCAACGTATTTAGGGCCACTTTCAAGATTTAAGCCTGCAGCTATAGGTAAGGAGATGAAGTACGACTTACTTATTCTTTTATCAGGTCCTGAGCCACAACGAACTATTTTGGAAAAGAAAATTGTTGGGCAATTAGGCGCCTTACCTTATATAAAAGCGCTGATAGTACAAGGACTGCCAGGTGGTAAGGGTGTTGTAAGTCCACACCCTAACGTTGACATGGCTCCGCACTTAAACGATGTATCATTGTTTGAAAAAATACTTTGCAGCAAAGCAATTATAAGCCGCCCAGGATATTCTACCATTATGGACATGGCAAGGATAGGAGGGAAGAGAGCTTTGTTTATTCCTACACCAGGACAGACCGAACAGGAATATCTTGCTATGCGTTTCGAGGCGTTGAATGTAGCAGTTTGGGTACAGCAAAAACAATTTATATTAAAAGATGCCTTGACAAAAGTTTTTTCCAGCAAAGGATTTGATAATAACCTATACCCTGAAATATTTCAAAAGACGATTGATACATGGTTGTTAAGCCTGAAAAAATAAATTCACTATATTTGTATAGTGTGGCAATGGGGTTTGCCGGTAACCGCCAATTAAGGCTAATAACTCCTACCTTTAAAAGATAGAACTATGTTAAAGTCTATTACAATAATAGGATTTGGGGGAGCCATAGGTAGTATATTACGTTTTGTATTAACTACTACAGTTGAAAACCGTTTTATACCAACCACATTCCCTTACGGAACTTTGTTTGTAAATATTACAGGCTGTTTTGCGATCGGCCTTATTTATGCATTGTCTGATAAGCTAAACATGTCTCCTGAATTCAGAGGCTTTCTGGCAACAGGTATTTGTGGTGGATATACAACCTTTTCAGCATTCTCATATCAAAGCATTACTCTTATGAAGCAGGGTAATGCAACGAATGCCTTTATTTATATTGCTGCTAGTGTTATACTTGGTCTCCTTGCTACTTTTATTCCTATTATAGTATTACAAAAGATATCCTGAAGTTGTATTTAAGTGGTTTTTTATTTTAATACATAATTATGCCAATGCTTTTTGTTTGCATAACTATAAATATTAGGTGAGGAAGATCTTTCGTTATTTTGGATTTTCAGGAGTAGGTATAACAATTTTGTGTTTCTTTCCTTCGTGAAGGTTTACAACCCATACACCGGTAAAATAACCAAATGCACCACCCATAATTTCATCAGATAACCAGTGCTGGCCTTGGTAAATTCTAGATACTAAAGTGAATGCAGCCGGAGCATAAGCCAATATTTTCAAAAAGGTTGTTCTGGCATGGCGCGACATAACTGTTGAAAGTGCCATCGCACTTGTCATGTGTCCGCTAGGCATTGAATTGAGATCGTAATTAAAGAAACTTCCCGGTTTGTAAAAAAATGGGCCAAGTCCTGCTATTGGTCTTGCACGGCCGATTCCCACTTTAAGTACATAAGTCATAGCTTCGGCAAATACACCGGATTGAAGTAATTCAATAGATATTTTCTTTGCAGCAGTATCATGGTTTGCAATCCCATATATTGCGAATGCTGCTGTAACTGTTCCAATGGAATACCATTCGCCATAGACCCTGCCAGCAACTATTGGTACACTATAATAATATTGCTGTTTGCCTTCTGTAAGGGTTGAAATATGCTGATCGAAGGGCATAACGCTTATTGCAACAGCAGTTATAGCTCCTAATCTCAACCAATCAGCCCCTTTCCATACAGTTGGCTGTTTTGCGAATAAAAACGATTCATGAAGGAACTGTCCTGTATTATAGAATCTTTTCGCAGGGTGCTTTGTAGTATCCTTTATTGTGTCTTTTGTAGCCCCCTGCGCATGTGATAGTGTAGGTATGACAAGTATAAGGAACAATAAGATAATCGTTCTTTTCATTGTTACTAGTGGTTTATTTGCTTTCGTTTTCATGAGTTAACAATTAAAAGAGTAAGAATTAATTATAGTGCCCTCTACGTTGTGGGTCTTCGAAATAGAATTGAAGGAATATTTTTTCTTCTGATTGCACTGCAGAATAGTTTGGGTAACCGGCTTCATTATGTGTTAAGGTGTAAAGGTAATACTTGAAGCCTATACTCAAGTCTTTATATAAGGCGAAGGTGATTTTAGGTTCTAATATGTTATTATAAGTAGTACCTAAACTTCCTACCGCAGGTTCATCCTGGCCTACGTCGTTTATCGCTCTGATAATGAAATAATAATATGCTACTCCGAGTGTTGCAACTTTTCCTAATACCAGTGATGTTTCAAATTTAGCCTGGGCACCATAACCAAAATTGAAGTCGCGTGATTGTGAGGTATCACTAACAGGCCCAGTGCTTGCACCTGCGAATGGAACTATATCAATGTTTGCATTGGTATATAAGAATGAACTTTTACCAATTGGCAACTTAGTGAAAATGCCGTAACCAAGGCCAATAGTAGATAATTCAAAAATATCTTTATCCCAATAATCGTAATTTAAAAATAAACCATGCAGCACAGCCAGTTTGCCCCATTGATCATTAGTTACAGCTAAGTTTCCATAACCAATTACGTTATCAATAATTTTCCTTCCAACTCCTATATCAGTTTCTAAGCGTAGTTTAAAGAAGTCGAATGGAGTCCTGGTTCTTACTTCAAATGGATTGCCATAATCAAATTGAACATTCACTATTTCATTGAATGGTTGTTTAGGTATAGTGTTAAATGTACCATTGAGTTTATTTATACCTCCAAACAGTGTGATATTTAAAGGCTCCTTTTGATAAACCTCTTTATTAGTGTGGCGTGAGGTTTTTCCTTGCACAATACGATTGAATTCTCTCATTGGGTCAATAATGCCTGCAAGTAATTCCCTGAAAAAACGTTCGCTGCCATAGGTTCTGTCATCAAGTATATTAGAGCTTATACGATAAAGTATTTCACCCAAGACAATACCATCCACTGTGGTGGCAATTAAGCTGTTCCTTTCAGGCGGTATGTTCTCTCCGAACATTTTCCACCAGTAACTACCTACCAGGGCATATGGAGCAGAAGCCCAGAAATTATAGCCATTACTGCGTGCATCATTATAATAGAAATTACCAAAAATAGGGTGCCCTAGAAAATCATTACCAAACCTGGTCTGATCCCAATCCCATTTTGGGCTCCATGGAGGCCCTGCGTTTAAATTTCTCTTCCCGCTTGCCCAGCTAACCTGGGCCCAATCGTATTTAAGAAGTTTACTATCAATAATACTTAGTAGGGTATTATCTCCAATACCTTCAATAAATGGTATCAGGAAGCAATACTTCTTATTATAAGCAGTATCATCCTTCAATAAGTCGCCATACTTATTTTGAACAGTTGTATCAACCTCCGACGATTTTTTCGGTTGATTACCTATAGAATTAGGGCCTATGGAATCGGAGTGAAGTTTTACTTTGGCTTCTTTAATCTCCTTCAACTGCCCTTTAATATCACCCTTGTTAGGATTTATTGTATCCTGTTTAGGAACGTGCTTTGTTGTATCGGGAATTGTCGTATTCTGCCCGAATGCTCCGAATGATACAAAGAATAATAAAGCTATAATATAAGTATTTCTCATTCCTATAATATTTTTCTTCCCTGAATAACCCTTAACAGAATTGCTATAATCGCAATTACAAGTAGAATGTGAATTAATCCCCCGGCCTGGTAACCAAGATAACCAATAGCCCATATAATAATTAATACTACCGCAATAAGATAAAGTAAGTTTCCCATAATATATTTTGTTTAAATGTTAAAGATTACCTTTAGTTTAAAGGATTTAAATTCATTGCACTTGATTGTGCTGTGTTTATTGATTTATGAGGCAGAGTCCAGTTCATACAAAGGCCCGATGCACCTGGTATGGTCAATACTCCAAAATCAATTCCCTTGCAATGGAATTTATGTAATGCCGGAAGAACTACTCCAACAGCTGCACCAATGCTTAAACCAACCATACAATCTGATGGGAAATGCGCCAGAGCCAGAACTCGGATGTAACCCATAACCACTGGTGGAATTAATGCTGCAGTGTAAAGCAGGAATTTACTTGCATCAGGATTATAATCGCTATAGACTTTAGCAACAAAGAAGGATGTGTATGCTACTGATGCTGTGTGCCCACTATAAGCAGAGTTTCTATTGTTACCCGAAGAAGTTGTTCCTTCAGATAATTGAGAATAATAGGTAATAGGTCTGTATCTATTCTGGAATGTAGGGCCAAACCAGCTATAGTTATAAAAGGTAAATGTTATCACATGTCCCTCGCAATACATTAGGAATAGAGGGAGCCAATCTTTTCTTATTTTTTTATCTAATGCAAGCATCGCAGGTAATAGAACAAATATTGGCGGTTCAATATTATCAGAAAGCTTACTATACATTGAATAATTATTTGGATTCAGGTGCAGGGCCCATCTGTCGAGGGGGTTAATAACCCCAGTGTTTAATGATGCTAATTCAGCGCTCGTAAGGCTTGGCTTGTTTTTAATTCTGCCAATGGCAGGGTAATCAGTCGCAAGTCCACCTGCAATTATAAGGCTAGTACTTATATAACTAATGTGATAGATCTTCTTTCTGGGAACAGTTATTCCTTTGTCGCTACTTGCAATGATCCTAGTGGTGTCAATGGTTGATTGTCCGAATGAAATATCACTGAGAAATAAACAGAACAGGCTGGTTATACACGTAATTATTTTCAACTTATGATTTAATGTTTTCATGGGATGATATATAGTATAATATTTATTTTTAAGCGTAAGTTCTCGTATAGGCATGATGGATAGCCATTATTTTTTTAGCTATGTAAAAACATGCCAAAGAAAAAAGTGGCGCGCAAACTACATCTATAGTATAGTGAACATGTTGTACAAGAAGTAGAATACCTACAGTTATAGCTGCGAATAAGGTGTAATATTTATCAAATTTCTTGTAGGAACACAGGTAAAGCATAAATAGTGTAGCGGTGTGGCCTGAAAAGAATAGATCTCTTGTAATGAACCTCGGGCCATACATAAGGTTACAAATAGGATCCTTTAATTCTATCAATCCCGCTGGTGCCATAAAACGTGTTGCGCCGATAGTTATCATACGCGCCAGGAACAATAAAGTAAAGGCAAACAATGCAGTAATAAACATATTCGGATTATTAATTGAACGTAAAAGACACAAAGCAATTGCACTTGTCATAAGAAAAGAAATCGGGAATGAAACATCAATAGCAGGTAGTCTGCTCAAAACCCAGTCATTCATTGTATGCCCGGTGCATCCTTGTATATAACAGAAAAAATAGTGGGTAATAAACATTACTACAGGTAACAGTATTGCAACCATAAGCATATCCATCCTGAAGGCTTTATTGGTCCAGGCATTTTTCCAGTTTCTATAAATAGTATATATCCGTGTTCTCATATCTTAAATCTCAGTTTACCGTCGTTACACTTTTAACCGTTTTCTTTTTTGCTTGTTTAGGTTTAACGCAATTGCCATATGTATCAAAGTGTAATAATGCGGTGCCAATTTTGACTTCATACGTTACAGAACATGAAGTACTTTCTGTTTTAAATGCTGCACTTGGTTTCTGATCCGGATAATTATCCTTTAAATAACCGGTAACGGTGTTAGGCAATGCAGAAGTTTCTATCTGGTCGCGGGTTTCAAGCCAATTGCCTTGTTTATCTATTGTTACCCAATGGTCTTCATTGTTTTTGTGGTATTGTGCGCGATAGGAGATTTTTTGTTTTACCCATTTAATTTCAACCGTATCTATTTTGTCTACTATTATCTCCTTATATTTTGTGAAAAGTGTAGCTTTTACTTCTGAAGGCACATAGGCTTCTTTAATGCTTTGAGCATTGATCAAACTACTTGTTAAAACAATGATTAAGATCGCAGTTATTTTTTTCATTTGTTTTTAATTTTATTCGCCTTTATTGGTATAGCACATAACTTATTATGATACAAGATTACAGCCTAAAACACAGGATAAATCAATAAATCGATAAACATTTCATTTCGGCAGGCAAACTTGAATTATAAACTGGTACAAAGTTTTTTGTTTTTACTTAATACACAGGAGATATTAGTGTATGTGTGAATAATACAAATTATACTGAAAGTTGTGTTACAGGATTATTGTAAGTGATGCTAATATTTGTGGTGCATATTACTCAAGCTTGAAAGTATTCAATTGAAGTAATAGTAAAAAATAGAATTAGAAACATATTAAAAAACCAAACAAAATGAAAACCGAAAAGTCAATTAATGTTTTAAACAAGCTTGTCGAGATCAATAATGACAGGACTGAAGGGTATAAAACAGCTTTAAAGGAAGCTCATGAAGCTGACCTTAAAAAGATGTTCACAGGGTTTATAACCACAAGCCAAAAATGCAAGACTGAATTGGATGACGCAATACTAACGCTGGGTGGAAAACCAACCGAAGGAACCAAAACCACCGGTAAATTATACAGAATGTGGATGGACACCAAGGCTGCATTTACAAGCCATGACCGTGAAGCAATACTTAATTCATGCGAGACAGGTGAAGATGTAGCTGTAAAAACTTATAAAGATGTATTGAAGAATGACCTTGCTGACCTTACCCCTGCGCAAAAAGCAATGGTGACCAAACAGGCATCAATGATAAAGGCTGATCACGACACAGTAAAAAAAATACGTGATATGGCAAAAGTAGAGCATAGGTAAGTTTGATAGTGGTTGGTTTATGTTAAAGGGTTATAGTTAAAAACTATAACCCTTTATTTGTTTGTGTGTGAGCCTCTGTTACTTACCAGTTAAAAATTTACCGATGAATCTGTTTTTTTCTTATGTTTGATATAATTAATTAATCGTAAGTAAATGCTTACAACACCATTTATAAACAATCTTAAAAATCCAAAAGATGAAGACAAGAACAATTTTACTTGCAATGGTATCTGTTGCAATATCCTTTGTAGGGTGTACTAAAGAAGGCGCCACAGGCCCGGCCGGTACTAACGGTACTAACGGAACTAATGGAACAAACGGTACAAATGGCGTAGCTAATATTTCAAGTCATATCTATACAGTTGCAGCGAGTTCCTGGGCTCCAGACGGTACAGGTTTATACACAACAATAATTAATGATACAGCCATTTCAAATGTAACGAATGATGGAGTAGAAGTGTTCTGCGAAATTGCAACAGGAAATTTCATGGCTATTCCTTCACCTAATGTACTGAATTGGGGTGATGAGGTTTATTATGATACTAGAGCAGGTCTTGTAGAAGTTCTTTATGCTTTCACAAGCGCACCTGGGGGTACAACAAATTTTAAAATCGTAGTTATCCCTCCTGGTGTTATGAAACAGCATCCTAGTACAAACTGGAAAGACTACAGCCAGGTGGAAACTTTAATTAACGCACAAAATAAGAATATCAATTAATAATACACCAACAGAATAAGTGAGCCCGGGAAATTCCGGGCTTTTTTTATGCATTTTACAAGTAGTTGATGTCTTTTAAACTCACAAGAGTATAAATAAATGAAACAATAAAGGGTTTCCGTTATTAGACTAAAACCTTGTATTTACCCTGCTGAAGTTACCGCGTTCGCGAACCTATGGCCTCTTCCTTTAAGGCATAAATTATAGTGTTGAAATACTATCCAAAAACTACGCAATAATTACTCGATAATTAATTATGCCGGCATACATTCTTCACTAATCCTCTTTTATGTTTATTTATTTTATAACGACATCTTCAATATTTACAAACTCTTCTTCCAGTTCATTGCATGCATGGGTACAGGCATTTCCAATCTGTAAAACCAAGTTGGGTATTTCATTTGCTATTTGTTGCGATTTTGCATATTCCTGAACTTTCCTTGCCATACTTTCAAAGTCTGTACTGATCCCCACTATTGAAAACGAGGGAATCATTTTATGTACTGCAGTATTCAAAGAAGCCCAATCTTTATCCCGTGTACTTTGTTTCATTACATTAACTAAAGGAGGAGTTTGTTCCAGGTAAACTGAAATCATTTCCTTCATCAACTTCGGATTAGTTTTTGTAAGTTTGAGCAAAAAGCTCAAGTCGGTGTACTTTAGTTTTTTACCATCCCTATTCTCACTTTCTCTAATGTTGCTTTTAAACTGTGCTCGTTTCTTAACTAATTCTGCTATTTTATCATGCAGTAATTTTTCATCAACTGGTTTTGTAATATAGTCATTCATGCCTACTGCTTTACATTTAGCTAAATCAACTGTTGTAACATCAGCAGTAAGAGCAATGATAGGAATTGTGGAATTTAATTTACCGCGAATATATTCTGTTGTTTCAAATCCATCCATTTCAGGCATGTGTAAGTCCATTAAAATAATATCATACGATTTAGCTTTTAGTTTTTCAATAGCTATCCTTCCATTGCCGGCAATATCATATTCAAATCCGAAATCATCCAAAAGCGCCTTCATCAGTAATTGATTGAGGGGAACATCCTCAACCACCAATATCTTTATATCTTTTATTTCCGTGTTTACTTCTTCAGTTTCGGCATCTTGTTCAATCATAACTTTAGTTTTTTGAAAGCTTAATATGACACTAAAAGTAGAACCTTCGTTTATTTTGCTTTCTACACTTATTTTTCCACCCTGTGGCTCTACTAATTGTTTGACAATAGCAAGTCCTAATCCCGTTCCTCCGTATAATTTTGAAGTATCGTCAGATACCTGCTCAAAGGACTCAAAAATTTTTTCTGTTTTATCTTTTGGTATCCCAATTCCTGTATCTCTAACTACAAATTCAATTGTTGCCTTTTCTTCATCCTCATTTAGCAAGCGAACGCTTACTGTAATCCTTCCTTTCGTTGTAAACTTTACTGCATTACTAATAAGATTTAATATAATCTGATTCAAACGTACCGGGTCACCAATCAATACTTCCGGAATCTTATTGTCATATTCTTTAACCAATTCTAAATTCTTTTCCTGAATTTTCGCTTCAAATAAATGAATCATGGCTCTTACAGACAGTGCGAGCTTAAAAGGTGTTTGTGAAAATGTTATTTTCCCTTCATTTACCTTTGCCAAATCTAATATGTCATTAATAATAACGATCAACGTGTCGCCGCTTGTTTCTATCGCCCTCAAATATTCCTTTTGTTTTGTTGACAAATCAGTTCTCAATACCAATTTTGTAAATCCGATAATCGCATTCATTGGTGTGCGAATTTCATGACTCATATTTGACAAAAATTGCTGCTTCGCTTTCGTGGCATTTTCAGCTGTATTCTTAGCTTCTGTCAATACTTTTTCATTTCTTTTTTGCTCAGTCATATCTCTCGCCACTACCACTGCGCCAAGAACATCTCCTTGTGCATTTTTATAAACAGATCCGTTAAACAATACATCTGTCAATTTACCATCCTTAATAATTAAGGGATGATTTGCCACAAAGCCTTTTTCGAACACTTCCTTGTAAACCTTTCGGGCTTTTTCGGGCTCAGTAAAATAAATACCAAAGTCGGTGCCTATAAGCTCTTTTCTGACTACACCTGTAACCTTTGCCATCGCATCATTCACATCTGTTATCTTACCTTCTTTGCTTATGGTAACTAATGGATCAAGACTTGCTTCAATCAAACTTCGGGCATATCGAGAATCTTTACCGTATGTTTCTTCCATTTTGTTATTTGTATTTCCAATTTCTTTACTATAACTTACTTATTGCAAAGGTTGTTTAGAAGATATTTTTTGTTTCGAATTTTCGATAAACAAGCAGAAATATTGGCTGAATGCACTGAATGTAATATGTAACTTATTAAAAAAAATGTAGGTTAAGCGACTTATTCTGACTGTATATCCGATTATTAAGCGTAACTTACATTTATCTAATTTATATAGTCTCAATAAATAAGGATTTTCCTCCCTAGTTGGTTTGCGGGTTGTATTACGATTAACTCCAAGTATCCTTATCCATGAAAACTTCCGTCAGGCCTAAGTCTTCTCTTTGTATTCCAACGAATTCGAAGATAACCTCGAAAGTGGCTATCGGCATTATAATAAAAAAGATGAGAACGCAGAATAAAATGACACTTCTTCAACTTGCTGATTTACTGAATGTTGATAGGCAATATATATGGCGTTTGGAGAACGGAAAAATAAACATGACGATGGATTACCTAGATAAACTTATACTGCCCCTCAATTGCAAACTCTCAGATTTCATAGTAGTCATATCTATTTAATAACCACCCAATACCATAAGAAGTAAGCCAGCTCTCACTTGGCAATTGAAATATTTACCCATTGATTTTATTCAGTTCATCGATAATTATATTGGAAAGTGGTGTTTCAGTTATACCTTTCTGATGAGTATAATGGATAAGTCAGATAATGATGGAGAGTTCGCCACAATATAAGGAACGTGTTCATGAAAATCATGAGGTTAACCGGCAGGTAAGTATATGGCTGGATGAATACGATGATGTTTTTTCTGATTTTGACCCTCGACCTTATTCTGACAGAGCATTATCCGATGATTTTATTTCTGAATTGAAAAAAGTATGCCGTGAGAAAAGTATGAATGTTAGTGAAATGAGGCTGTTAGTACCCGAAAAGAATCGCAAACAGGAATATGAAGCTACAATCACCAAAAGACTTCATAGTCATTTTAGGAGGATACATCTTATTTTAATAGGGAATGCTAAAAGGATGAGGTTAAGGGGAATTGGCATGATAGTTTCCGGAATGGGTTTGTTATTTCTTGCAGCCCTGATTGTGAACCAGCCATCTGCACATTTTGGGCTGAAATTATTGCTCATACTATGTGAACCCGCTGGATGGTTTTTCATGTGGACTGGGTTGGATATTTTGTTTATCTCATCAAAAAAAACAATGACACAATTAGAGTTTTATATCAAACTATCAAAAAGTAAAATCACATTTAGTGGGTTTTGAAGAATATCCTCAAAGAATTTATCAATAAGCTATTTTTCGGTGAATGAAGGGGTTAAAAGACTAAATGGCCTTATTAACAGAAAGTGAAAATTGTGTGTATTTTAAAACATTGAAGATGAGCATGTTTTAATGGATTTAGAATGATTTAATATTCCAGTAAGGCAGAAATGGCCTAGGTTCATTCAAGTGTATGTCTTTTGACCAAAGTGTACTTTTGAGGTAAAAAAGAGTTAGGCACTTTTTTAATTCATAACAAAGCTAAGAG